>Ga0326511_10000125_pt1 | contig 58645 bp, 113 predicted proteins | sample 0_2496_0518_D_FD_203701 | JGI IMG/M metagenome (GOLD analysis project Ga0326511, IMG submission 203701) | Bovine rumen microbial communities from UC Davis, California, United States - 0_2496_0518 | ecosystem: Host-associated > Mammals > Digestive system > Stomach > Rumen | place: USA... | reverse complement strand
ATGATGTTCACAGAACCGCTCAATTTCGTGGGAACACTGGTGCTGCTGGCGATGTAGAAGGCTTGCCTGGTATTCATGTCGAGGTCAAGAATCAGGAGAAATTGAACTTGCGTGATGCGATGGCTCAGAGCATACGAGACAGCGGAGCCGAGGGCAAAGGGAATATTCCCATCGTGGCTCATAAGAAAAACAATTCAGACTGGCTCATAACGCTGAGAGCAGGAGATTTTTTTGAGATTTATCGAGAATGGGAGGCAGGGAGAGATTGAGGGTACTACCAGGGCTTATGTTTAAGAGCGTGGAAGATGCAGGACGATGGCATCTAAAGGCGGTGGATGGCGGAAATCACATGAAAAATGCGAATCGCAAGCGGGCAGGCAGGCCCAGGATGAGCAAAGCAGAGTTTCGTAGGCGGCTGATGGAGGACTTGAAGCATGAAGTATAAAGTCGGAGATAAAGTAAAAATAAGGGAAGATTTGATTGAATATAAATCGTATGGCGATTGTTCGTTTTTGTCAGATATGAATCCGTGGCGTGGGCAGGTTGTCACCATTGCGTGCTGTAAAGAATCTAGTTATTTGTTGGAAGGTGATGGTAAATGGGACTGGTCAGACGAAATGATTGAGGGGCTGGCAGTTGAAGATGCAGTAAACCATCCATCGCATTATACCGATGGAAAAATCGAGGTCATTGATTTCATAAGGGATAAGAAGTTGGACTTCTGCCGTGGCAATGTCGTGAAATATATATGCAGGGCAGGAAAGAAAAGCAAAGAGACGGAGCTGGAGGATTTGAAAAAGGCTATGCAATATTGTCAGTTTGCGATTGAAGAATTGGAGGACAGGAATGGGAACTGAAACGATACTGGCGATAATAGCGGCGTGTGCAATCATAGCGGCGGTGCTGATGGTAGCTTTTGCGTATCATGCTAACAAGATGCTTGATGAGATGCGCAAGTTAGTGAAGCGCATGAATGATGATTGGTTAGATTTTGTAAAGATTGTGATTAGAGAAGAGGAGAAGAAATGAGCGAGAAAGAGCCTGAGCAGATTATGAGAGAGTTGTTCGAGCTGCTTCGAGAGTTGGAGCAGGTCAAGGTCAAGGTTGAGCGTCCGATTCCGATTGTGACGGACAGGCAATGGCGATCTGCAAAAGATTTCCCGCTGAAAGGCTGGCTTAATAAAATCAACGAAGAGATTGACGAACTGAAAGAAGAGGTATTGTCGGTCTATACATTTGACGATGTGCCGAGCAAGTGCAGGGAAATGAGAGAAGAAAACAAAAAGCTCATCGTGGGTGAGTTGTGTGATGTAATAGAAGTTTTGTATTCGATGGCAAACCAGATGGGCATTGATGGCGATATGATTCAGCAGGGCATACATGACACAAACCAAAAGCTGAAGGAGCGTGGGTGCATTGACTAACAAGGATTGGCTGATGTCGCAGGAGTCCAAAGTGATAGCCGAATATATCGCTGATTGTAAATGCTGCGGGTTTAATGGAGAATGCACTGAAGATGATGAGCGCGATTTTTCTTGCCAGGATATGATTGAGAAGTGGCTAAATACAGAGCATGAGAAGCTATAACGAGTACATTGAATGCAGTTGTGGGGCATGGGCAAGGATTGTCCGAGCAGAGGATAGGCAGCACCGAGACAAGATAGTCTGCACCAGCTGCGGCAGGGTGACGATTGCAGATAATATCCCAGAGGGGCGCAAGGTGGAGCTGAAGGAGGGCGAGGACGATGATACCTGCAACGGATAAACAACTTAAATACTTACACGCAATAGAAAAAGAGCTGTGCATAGAGTATGAGGGCGATGGAAGCAAAGAAGATGTAGGCGATTTCATATCGGAGTATGAGCAGGACTTTAGGGATTCAATGTCGTTGACATGGAGAGAAAACAGGAAGGAATGGCTAGATTGAAGGAGGGCTGACGATGGCAGAAGTTAAAGTAGAAAGAAAATACTCAATAGACAATTTAACATATGAACAAATTGAAACTATTTACAGGGCGTTGATGGTGTTTGAGCCGGAATATCTCGAAGGTAAAAAAGCAAAGAAAGAACTGACAAAAGCATTGGAGGGGTGGGTGTAATGGCGGTGAATAGGATAAAGCAAGTTGCCAAGATGTTTGGCAAGGAATTGGGAGAAGAATTTTTTATAATGTCGCCCTTTGGAATTGAAAAGGCAAGATTTACTCATAGGGGCATAGAAATTTATTTCCAGCAGGAAAAAACGTGGATGCTCACAGGCAAGATGAATTTTTTGATTACAGGTGAAGCGCAAATAGTGGAGGACGAGAAATGACAAATGGTGACTGGCTTAGAAGCCAAGGTGACAAGGAAATGGCTGAATTGATAGTGCAGGGCGAGGCTTATGCAAGGGCAATTAGCGTAATTGAAGGTGCTGATAAAAGTGCTTTTATTGTCAAAGACATGATAATCGAATGGCTAGGGAGTGAACATGAAGATGACTAATCGAGAGTGGCTGAACGGCCTGAGTGACGAAGATTTTTGCACAGCATTGGAGCAGATAGATTGCAGGCTGTGTGCGTTTTATGGCGACTGCAAAGGCAAGCCGTGCAGGGATGGATTCGTGGTGTGCTGAAGAAGGAGCATGAAGATGGCGAAGCAAGCAAAGGAGCTGACTAAAGACGAGCGTACAGTTTATGTATTTGCATTGCGGTATGCACTGCCACGACACACATACGCATTGTCGCTTGTGAGTGATGAGATACTAAAACGGCTTGATGATTTCGAGGATTGGGAGTTAGACGGTATGCTTCGTGATTGCTGGATATACTATCCTGCTCTTGATTGCGGTGGCGACATGGATAGACAGACTGCGGATGCTTTCAAGGGCAAGCTAATTACGGAGCTTAAAAAGCGTGGCAGGGATGATTTGTTGTCCAGATTGAAAGATGAAGCAGAAAGGAGAGGGATAGAATGAGCAAGCTGATTAAGGCATTAGAAGTTATTAAGAACGAATGCGAAAAATATTCTATGTGCGATGCATGCCCGCTACGGTGTAGAGATAAATTCGGCATTTACGGTTGTAGGCTGGATTATTGGGGCATTACACAAGGAAAGCAACCCAGGGATTGGCCAATTAATGAAGTGAGGGCAGTGGAGCATGAAAGATAAAATCGTGGTGGCGTTGTCGTGTTTGTGCATTGCGCTTGCAGTAGGCCTGGGTGTGGCAACTCATCAGCTTGTAGAGGCTAGGGCAACGGTGGATAAGCAGGAGCGACAGCTTAAAGAGCTCTATGGGCAGGTCAATGAGTTGACGCTGCAGTATGTGGATATCGTTAAGAGGATAAATCGGCATGGTGGACAATGACAGGATTGAAATTTTTATACGCGGTATATTCAGGCTAGAAGATGAAATAAGGCTGGCAGTTGTGGAGGCTAAAACAACTCAGCGCAGGGGCATGACTGGTGGCGGCGGCCATGCAGTCGTTAGTGATCCGACGGCTGCGACGGCTACACGGCATTTATCAGAGTTGAGGTCTGTTAGGGTGGGGGAGAGGATTATAAAAAAACCGGAGACTTGGCTTCGCGTTATCGCTTTGACGTATAAGCTGGCTCCAGCGCGTGAGTGTGAGATAATGCGAAAACATTACGCTGGGGCAAAGTTTACGAAAGAGTTTGCTAATGCGTGCGGCTATGAAGTGCCTTCACTTTATGCTTTTCGGCGGGCGTTTGAATGGAGGGCTGTGGCTGTGGCTTGTCAGTTGGGGGTGTTGGCGGTGGTTGATGAGAAATAAAAAGAGCCTAGTCGTAATGACTAGGCTTTGAGTTGTGTTTCGGGTTATTTACTCTGCCATTGCTTTGTCCATCGAGCTGAGGACAAAGTTGCGGAATGTCATGCCCTTGGCTTGGGCGGCCTGCTGGTATCGCTCCAGCACTTCGGGCTTCAACTTGATGTGAAAGCCCTTGAGCGTGCTCTGGTACTTCTTTTGAGCTCTTTTGTCTGCTTCAGTCCGTGCCATTTTATTTCTCTCCTTTAAGAATATCTACAAGGGGTCTTCTCCATGTGCTTGTACCAGATAAGTCTATCCAGCGACATAAATTTTCTTTACGTTGTCGCAATATCCTGCATCATAGATGCCGTTGATTTTGTAGTATGTGCGATTGGCTTTGCCTTTCGCCCATTCAGTTGCCCTGACAAATCCGTCACCACAAATAATGGAGTTTTCATAACCGTTGCTTGTTCTGATAATGTCCATATTGCCAGCCGCTTCTGAATGATGAAGGTGTCTATTTGCCCATCTTGCGCCGTTTTCTTCAATCTTTGCTTTGAATGCCAGGAACTCTGCCTTCTTCATTGTGCTCTCCTCCTCAATTTCTTCCAAATCTTCCATGAGTTCGTCAATCGGCTTTTCCCATTCCTGAGAAGGCTTTCTCAGCTCCGCATCATCAATGATAGTAGTTTCGTCATTTGCTGGCTGATTTCCAATCCATGCGTCAATGTTGTTGATGATCCTGTACTTCTTCATCTTCGGTTCCTCCTTAGTGTCTATGGTTATCTCTTATCTTGGTTTTATTATAGCATATGGGTATCCCTATGTCAATAGGGGTATCTATATTTTTTAAAGTTTTTTTGAAGAAGTCCCAGGAACCGCATAAAATAAGGGTTTTCGGAGCAAAATTATAATAAAAAATATCCGTTTTTATGTGGTATAATAGTATTAAGTAAAGGTTTGAAGGTGCGCAATACCTCCTTATAATATATACAAGGGCCTCCTGCATAGTCGAGTGTAGGGGGCTTTTGTAGTGAGAGAAATGAGGAGAAAAAGGGAAATGGAGGCGAGATAAATGGAAGAAATAGTGTTGGAACCCAAGGAAGAGGCTTTTGCTCAGTATCTCGCCCAAGGGATGCCGAAAGGAAGGGCTTACAAAAAGGCAGGACTCACGGCGAGCGAGAATAGCAAGTCATGGACTAGACTGGCTAATGATAAGCGTTCCAAAAATATCAATATTGATAGACGCGTGGAACAGCTTAAAGCGCAGTTGAGGGAAAAAACTATTGAGCAGCAGGGGAAAACCCGCGAGGACCTTGATAAAAAGCTGGATGCTATTATAGATGGAGTGGAAGAAGTCGGCGGGACGCTACCCGGCTGGAATGAAGTATTCAAAGCTATCAATCTAAAGGCTGAGATAAACGGCTGGAAGAGTAGCACAACCGAAGTTAAAGGCGGCATGAAAATCAGGGTGCGTGTTGTAGATGAGTGATGTATTAGATATTGAGATCGAGAAGGGCGTTTTTAACCCGGTCTATTATGACTATCTCGATGATACGACATACAGCCAGATATTCTATGGCGGTTCCAGTTCTGGCAAATCGTTCTTCCTGGCTCAACGTTGTGTATATGATATGTTGCGTGGTGGACACAACTACCTTTGCATACGTAAGGTTGCGAGATATATCCGTAAGTCCATATTTAACGAGATAACAAAAGCTATTGCAGCATTCGGCGTCAAGGAGCTTGTGCAGGTCAATAGTAGTGACATGGTAATAACTTTCCCTGGTGGCTGGCAAATACTCTTTGCAGGGCTTGACGATGTCGAGAAAATAAAGTCAATCACTCCCAGCAAGTCAGTAATTACGGATATCTGGATTGAGGAGGCAACGGAGGCCACATATGACGATGTAGCGCAGCTACGCAAGCGTTTGCGTGGTCGTGCTCAGGTCAGCAAAAGGATTATTCTTAGCTTCAATCCAGTTTATAAAACACACTGGATATATGACGAGTATTTCCGGGGACATTGGGCAGACAACGACACGGCGTACAAGTCAGAAGACGGCAGGCTGTCAATTCTCAAAACTACGTACAAGGATAACAATCATCTAAGCGCTGAGGACGTGCAGGAGCTGGAGAGCGAAAAAGACCCATACTACAAGGATGTTTACACGCTAGGTAATTGGGGCGTTCTTGGTGATGTTATCTTCACAAACTGGCACACAGAAGATCTATCGGGCAGGGAGTTTGAAGACTACTGCAATGGCGTGGATTTTGGGTATGCCAAGGACCCTGCAGCTATTGTCAGATGCCATCTGGATAAGCGGCGTAATAAGCTGTATATCGTCAATGCTGAGTATTTGCTCAAGGCCACTAATGACGTGCTGGCGGCCACAGTCAAGCGCATATGCGGATTTGATACAGTCATGTGTGATGAGGCGGAACCTAAGAGCATACAGGAGTTGCGGAACTATGGCGTGTCTGCTATCCCTGCTCCAAAGGGCAAGGATTCTGTAAACTTCGGCATTCAATATCTGCGGAAATTGGAAATCATCGTGGATAAGTCGCTGACGGAGATGATTAACGAGCTGACGGTTTATCAATGGCAGCAGGACAAAGACGGCAACACATTGCCAAAGCCTGTAGATAAGGATAACCATCTGCTCGATGCGTTACGCTATGCCTTAGTTTACGAGATGGGATGGGTGCCGAATGTGCGGCAGAGTGCTATCAAGATGCCGCTGGCAGGTGCTATGTAGTGCTTAGCGTGAAGGGAGGACAGCATGGACGATACAAGGGATTTTGTGGAGGATAATAAAAAGACTGCTATCCTCTCTAAATTACAGCAGGACATAGACGCAGCTGACGATTACTACACAAAGACAATTGAACCGTTGGTCATTGAGCGGTACGAGATATACGGCGCAGATAAGGACTATTATCGGCGCAAGTATCCCCGGCTCTCTAAGCGGTGCGATATTGTCAGCACGGATGTGCAAGATACAATCGAAAGCACTATGCCAGCATTGATGAAGACCTTCTTCGGCTCTACTGATGTTGTGACCGTGCAGGGAATGGACGGCACACCGGACGATGAGCAGCGCGCCGAGAAGATGCAGGCTCTTATCAACTTTCAGCTTGAGCGGCAGCATTTTTTTATGACTTTTTATCAGTGGGCTAAAGATGCCCTGATAACTAACCTGGGCATTATCAAAGTGGATTGGGAGCGCACTTACAAGGACCAGCAACAGCGCATAACCGTACTGCCGGAAGTTTATGAGCAGCTGGCGGCGCAGGCTGAAGCACAGGGCATACAGATACTCAATGCTGAGTATGACCCTAACGGTGGTATTATCGTTGACTACATAACGAAAGCCATTGACAAGAACCAGCCACGAATCATGAATATATTGGCTAGTGAGTTTCGCTTTTCCCCGGAGGCTACCAGCTTAGAAGATGCTGATTATGTGGCACACAGGAAGATAGTATCAATCGACTATTTAAGGAAACAAGCTGAAAGTGGCTTGTATGACCCACAGGCGGTGGAGGAAGTCGCAGCCAAGGAGACTACGCCGGAGTATACGACACTCGATAAAAACAACAACGACAGCATAGATGAGGACAGCAACCAAACGGACAGCGGACGGCGTAAAGTTGTACTCTATGAGTGCTATGTCAATATCAATATGAGTGATGACCCCAATGGCAAGCTAACGCCTATGATTATCACGGTGGCAAGCAATGTCATACTGAGGATGGAGGAGAACACATATGAGCGGCACCCGTTCTTCGTGTTGGCCCCCAGGATTGACCCGCATAAGGTGTGGCCTAAAAAGGGCTTTGTTGACCTCATAGCACAGGTTCAACACGCAAAGACGGCTATCATTCGGCAGATGATTTATAATATCGCGCTGAACAATGACAGCAGGCTGGGCGTAAACACGGCCATGCTGGTCGATGTTAATGACGTGCTGGAGGGTGCGCAGGTTATCCGGGTTAATGGCGATGTCAAGCAGGCGATACAGCAGATACCGCCTACGGATATACAGACATGGACTTTCAATATGTTGGAATACCTGGATATGACCAAGGAAAATAGAACGGGTATCACTCGTTATAACCAGGGATTGGACAGCAACTCTCTCAACAAAACCGCTACAGGCATAAACATCATCACGCAGGCAAGCAACCAGCGGCTTGAGCTGATAGCGAGAATATTCGCAGAGACGGGCCTGCGTGATATGTTTAAATTCCTTATCAAGCTAAATCAGTTGTTTGTGTCGCAGGATACGGTTATCCGTCTCACTAACGGGCCAATGCAGGTCAAGCCGGACGACCTGGAGGGCGAGTTTGATTTGGTCATTAATTCTGGCATGGGCAGCGGGGCGAAAGAGCAAAACCTGCAGGATATGCAGATGCTCCAGGGGCTTATGACTCAGCTTGCACAAGCGGGCTTTGTGGGGCCTCAGCAGATTTATAATGCTGCTAAGAAATTCATTGAGACTATCGGCTTCAAGAATGTTGATGATTTTATTCTCACGCCGGAACAGGCTATGCAGTATCAACAGCAGATGGCTATGCAGGCTGGCAACCAGAACCAGCCTTTCAGCGAGCGGCTTAACATTGATTGGGATAGCTTGCCGTGGGAGGTCCAGGCGCAGATTATCCAGCGCGAGGGGTACCAGGTGGCACCGGAAATGTTTGCTGACAAGACAGCGGAAGAAGTTCTCAAGGAAGGTGCAAAGGAAGCCAGCAAGGCTGATGCACACAGGGGGGAGCATAATGACGGTAGAGCAAATGGAGCAGTACCGGGCGCAGGCGGCGCAGGGGCGCAGGGCGGCAATCGTCAAGCCGGTGCTGGCGGAGTATCTGGCGGCTATCAGAGATGAGATAGTAGCGGAGCTGGAGCAGGAGCTAATCGGACAGGATAGGCTGTCAACTCTCCAGAACAGACTGTATGTGTTGAGGTCTGAGCAGGAGAGATTAGATAGAGATATTGCAAGCGGCAAGATTGCAGAGCAGAGTTTGAGGGAGGCTGAAGTCGATGGATGATAACAAAGGATTATTTAAGGGGTTCTCACGAGTTGAAGAGTTGACGATGGAACCGCGCTTGATGTGTGCGGTTCTAGCGGAACAGTTGGCAAGGACTAACTTAGCACTCAGCGCAATGAGTGCAGAGTTGAAGCAGATGAAGGACGAAAAGAATAAGGAGTGACTGACATGAACCAAGTCGAAAGACAGTTCACATTTGATTTGCAGATTTTTGCTGAGGACGCGCCGGAAGTGCAGGAGAGTACGCCGGAGGCTGCGCCGTCTGAAGTGACGGAGAGTGTGGAGCAGGTGGCTACAACCGAACAGGACAGCCCGCAGGAGCCGGAAAAGCATATCTCTGAAATGACGGATGATGAGCAGACGGAGTATATCAAGAAGCATTTTCTTGGCGAAGACGAATCGCAGAAGAAGGAGCAGGTGCAGGAACCGCAAGGCCAAGCAGTAACACAGCCTACGCAGGAGCCACAGACTGAGCCAACTTTTGAGATTACTGTCCAGGGCGAGAAGAAGCAGGTCACGCAGTCAGAACTTATTAAACTTGCCCAGATGGGCGAGGATTATACCCGCAAGACACAGGCACTAGCTGACCAGCGCAGGCAGTTTGAGGCGCAGGTGCAGCAGTTCCAGCAGAGACAGCAGCCACAGCAACAACAACCACAGGTCAATCCTACTGAGCGCATGAACGCACAGTACAGGGAGGCCGTGGGTGCTGCCTGCAGGAGCATGGGCATTAAGCCGGAGGAATTCAACCAGTTCGACCCGGTTCATGCTTTCGCACTCCAGAATGTGATTGTGCAGGCTAATATGCAGGTTGGACGGCAGGTGTCGGAGCGGCAGGCCGTGGAGAATGAGGTCAGGGAGTTCATGGGGCAGATTCAAAATGACCCCATGACGAAGGATGTCAACGAACATTTCACTGAGTTCATTTTGAGGCGCGGCCTGGAGTCGAAGCAGGGCGCAGAGATTGCAGGTAACGTAGCTATGGCTTACCAGAGGTTCAACGATGGTACAGCCACTAGGCAGGATTGCAAGGTGCTCAAAGAGCATTGGGCGTATGTAAAAGACCAGCTCACCAAGGCAAAGAATCCTCCTGTCCCTCCTGCTCCTCCAAAGCCGCAGGTGCAGCCACCCAAGACAGAGGCCCCTGGTGTGGGGCGTTCTGCAAGACAGGGCGGCGTGATGGATGTGCACAAGTTGCGCTCGCTCGCAAATGACCCTGATAGGCAGATGGCCTACATGAAGTCTTTAGGAATTTTCAACGATTGAAAGGAATGAGAGAAAATGGCTTGGGATACTTATAGTGAATACATCAACAAAGAAGACCTGTCTGACGCAATTGTCAACATGAGTCCTTCTGATACTCCTGTCACTTCTATGATTGGCAAGACCAAGGCAAAGGCAACTTATCACGAGTTCCCAGAGGATGAGCTGCTGCCCGCTGACCCGGACAATGCAGTACCCGAGGGTTACACCTATGCACCTAAGCCTGTGCAGGGCCGTATCCGTACGGGCAACTACACTCAGATTTTCGTCAAAGAGTTTACCGTGACGAAAACCCAACAGGTTGTAGACAAAACTGGTGTCAGCGACGAAAAAGCCTATCAGATGAAAAAAGCCATGAAGCAGCTTGGCAAAGACTTGGAGGTGGCTATCCTCAACAACACTACCACGGGTATCAGCTCTGAGCAGGTGAACTTCCAGACTGCCCTATCTACTAAGAGCGGCCGCCGTAAGTTCGGCAAGGCTGGCAGCGCAGGCACGGTGGACATGAACCTTGCAGACGCTTACCAGGGTGGCGGCATTAAGCCTGCTACCGGTACGGCTCGCAAGATGAGCGGTTTGCAGGATTTGATTTACACCCACAAGTATACTGGCGGCCCTACGGTGGATAATATCACCCAGGCACTCCAGGACACTTGGATGGATGGCGGTAATCCGAGCAAGTTGGTGGTTTCTCCTGCACATAAGACGGTGCTGTCCCGCTGGGTTGAGCAGGGCCAGAGCCGTTCTATCACTCTGAACAAGGATATGGCCAGCCGTGCGCTGACCCAGGCTATTGATGTGTATGAGAGCGACTTCGGCAAGATTGAGCTGATTCCGTCCCGCTATCTCATCAATCAGACGGCTACTGACCCTGTGACTGGCAAAGTTCTCAATTATGACCTGTCCGGTGTTTCCTTCGTGCTTGACCCTAGCTATTTGAAGCTGGCTTGGCTGCGTCCTTTCAAGAAAAACCAGCTTCCGCACTTGGCTGATGCTGATGCTTACGAGATTACGGGCGAGGTCACGCTGGAGAACCGCGGCGAGAAGGGCCAGGCAATTATCACCGGCACTTACTCTGGTTCTGACAGCGTGAGCGGCGGCTCCGGCACCGATACTGTGACTGGCGGTTCCGGTACTGATACGGTGACTGGTGGTAACTGACACTAATGTTGGCGGCTGATAAGTTCTAGGAGGGGGTAGCGGGTATGTATCGTTTGGTTTCTGACCCTGGTGATGTAGGGATTCAGTATCAAGATTCGGATAACCCGGACAAGATTCACACGATAGTGCGGACGGATGAGATTCGAAAGGGGATTTATGAGGCGCAGAAGTTTAGCGGGTGGACACCAGACCACCGCATGAGGCGCATTGCACGGATTGACCTGAATCTCGTTAAATTCTTGGCCAAGGTGAAGAAGGATGTTGATTGCTATGAGTTCCTGATGCACGGGGACAGGGCGGCAATGATGCGGATGATTAACCGTTACCCTGAGTTCTTCAAGGCTTGTTATGGGGGTATCTAAATGACACCGAGGGAAATCATTCGCAAGGTGCGTATGTCCCCGGAGGTAAACGACAATAACGAGGCCAAGTATTCAGATTATCAGATAGTGGATGCTCTCAACTCAGTGCTGAACATGGTTTACAATGAGTTGGGGACATTTTCAAATGAGCTGCTGACAAAGACTGAGACAGTTAATCTATGGCACGGAGAGGCTGAACTGCCAGAGGATTTGTTGCAGATTGTAGAGGTATATAGAGGGGACACGGTTTATATTCCACAGACTAAGGGGAAGGCCGTGTCCCCTTATACTTATAATGTCTACGGTAACACTATCTATTCTGATGCTGATAAGCTGACGATTGACTATAGGCCGAGTTTTGAGGAGATAGGCATGGATGAGCTGGATGATGATTTGGCTTATCCGAACTATTTCAAGGAGTTTATCAAGAAGCTGGTTATCATGTGCCTCAAGGGCGCACTTGAGATGCCAGAGGGGCTGGCATACTTGCAGAGTACGATTAGGAGCCTTACGGCAAACAGGAGCTTTAACAGGCTTGAGATTGGTGGGACATGGAGTGAGTTGCTATGAAGATAAAGACAGCTATTGACCAGTTCCGGCTAATCCTGCATGACTTGTACGGTAATTATGAGTATGACAATTACCATTGTTTGATGCGGCTTAATTCTGCGGTGCAGCTTACGTGTAATCTGCTGGTTCAGATTGGCTCTCCTTTGGTTATCCAGGAGGAGGAATTTGAGAACGGCGGGAAACTGCCGGGGAATTTCCTTAAGACCTGCGGGATTTATCCGATACGCCGGACAGGGAACACGGTTGAGTTCTTGGACGGCTCTGACAAGATGGTGATTCGTTATTATGTCACGATGCCGAAGATGGAAAAGGCGGATGTGGAGGCTGGCGATATGCCGTTTGAGCATGACACTATCAATGATTTCGTCATACGGACGGCCTGCAAGCTGGCTCTCAACCGCAATGAGTTTGACATAAGCCAAGACCAGAATATCCTCAATGAGCTTCAGAGTTCGGCAGCGGAGGCGATGAGCAATGGCTAGGATTTCTGTCAAACACGCTAATCAGCAGGCAGTTGAGTATAAGGATTTCTCTGGCGGGCTGAATACGTCTACTGCTTTGGAGTTCATCAGTATGAATGAGCTGGGGAAGGCTGTGAATGTAGAGCTAGACCCAAGCACTGGCCTTTTGCGTACTGTGTCTGGAACTGAAGATTTGTACTTGAATGAAAGCCTTGATTTCAAGGCTTTTTTTTATGACAAGACTAATAGCAAGTTCTTGCTTGTGACTACGGATAAGAAGGTCTATACGCTGACGGATGGCGTGTTGTCTTCTTCCCTGGGGACTCTGACGGGAGATTTGTTCCCAGAGTTTACGGCGTGGGAGAACGGCGTCCTAGTGGCCAGCGGGGGAAAGATGCAGTATTACAATGGTTCCGCCTTGGTCACACTGAATAATTCTCCTGCTCACTGTAACGGTGTTTTCGTAAAGACTGGCAGGGTGTGGACATACTACGGGGAGACTCTGGCCTGCTCTTCTGTTGGTGATGAGGAAACATGGGCCTCTGTAAGTGAGGTTGATTCTTCCGGCAAAACCCTGGATGTGGGATACAAAGACACAGGGGATATTGTAGGAGTGACAAACCTTTCCAGCGATATTCTTATATTCAAGGATAACGGTCACGCTTATCACTTGTATGGGGATTACCCTGACTGGACACTCAAGGAAATCAGCAGGGATATTCATTGCAAGGGTTATCGTGCCTGCTGCGCCTTGGCTAATGAGGCTATGGTGCTGTCTGACAGTATGCTTCAATCTGTGACTACTACCCAGGCTTACGGCGATATGCGGGCTTCTGATGTGTCCGCTAAGGTGCGGGCTGAGATTGGGGCGTTGACAGGTGGCGTGAGATTGCGGTATTTACCTGTGCTCAATCAGATGTGGTTTGTGGAGGACAGGAAGCGGATTCTTTTCCTTGACTGCGCCAAGGGTGCGTATTTCCAGAGAAAGTTCACGTCGGAACTGCGGGATGTATGGGCCGTTGGTGATGAGGTGTATTTGCTCAAGGCGCATAGGCTGCAAAGACTCAAGGATAGAAGTCCTGAGGATGAGGGCAAGATTCTGCATTGGGAGTTCTGGGGAAAGACACTGGTCAGTAATAACGAGTATCTGGTCAAAAGGATGCGCTGCCATGTGACTCCTGAGATGGACATATACCATGAGTGCGTGTTCGTCATTGGGAAACTTCCTCTTGTGGCCAGGTTGTCCCGCAGGCTTACGGCAGTATATCAAGACCCTACGATTGTTTTTGAGAGTCCAAGAGAGTTGTATGAGCCGCATACGGAGCCGGAGTATACTTCGTCTGAGATTGTGTACGCCAACCCAGAGGAAGTGTATGAAAGCGATATGCCTTTGGTAACGGCTAGTATGTATAAGACGGATAAGCGGTGCGTGCAGAGATTGGGCAGTGTGCGGTTTATTGGCCGTGGGACAGGGAGTAAGTTCCTGTTCAACAGTATCAGTTATGAGTATGTGGAGGTGTAGGAAATGGCAGACCTTCAGCAAAAGTTTGATTTGGACTTGAGGTTTGGCGGCTCCACATTGGGTGACTTTGGTTACTTCTACGATGTGGAACTGCCATATATCTATAAGTGCCTTAATGCCTTGCGGAAAAACCAGGTAAGCCCTGCGGGGGAGAGCGTAGAGCCTGCGCCTAATCAGATTAAGGTCGAGGACAGCAAGCTGTATGTGCGGAGCGAGGACAATAGCTCATGGGTATTCCTGTTTAATATCGCTTATGGCGGCGGTATTCGGCAGGAGGGGCAGACTCTGCTCAATGACGATGACCTTGCCGGCAATACGCTGGAAAGCAGGAAGGGCAAGATTGCTGTGTATGATGAGGACGGCAATCTCCCCGGTAATATCCTTGGCAGTGCCAATTCAATGGCAGGCTATCGGGTGGATACGTCCGGCTTGCAGGACGGCCAGATTATGGCTTTCAATGCTGGTGCAAACAAGTGGGAGCCTACGGATAAGTTCTCCGGCGTGGGTGCTGGCAAAAGTATTGCGTTTGAGGATAATAAAGGCGTCATTGCTTCTTACAACGGTGGTACAACGCTGAATGTTGATATGCCGGTGCAGGCGTTGCTGCCGAATACGCTGTATAACGTGGGCGATGTGGCAAAGACGAGGCAGATTGCTACAAGCTCTATGCTTGTTTGTGTGCAGCAGGGGACAACTCCTGCAGCTATCCCTAATTTGGAGTGATGACCATGATGGGCGGCGTAGAGGTAAAGGGGCATAATATCTATCATCGCAGGGGTGATACCGGGTATCTTGACGTAAGCCTGTTTCTGGGTGACGAGCGGTACGACCTGCGGGATGGTGACAGCGGTCTTTTTACCGTGAAGAAGAAGAAGAACAGCAGTGATGCTGTCTATCAGAAGGTAATGACGGAGGATGGGGGCTTTATCTTGGAGCCGGAGGATACGGCAGGACTTGAGCCTGGTGTGTATTATTACGATGTGCAGATAACCTTATCTTCCGGGGATGTGAATACAATCGCTATCGGCAAGTATAAACTTCTTGGCGATATTACTACGGGGGTGATGAGCGCATGAGAGGCGATATTCATGGTCAGCTTGGTTCTGTGACTAAGGGAGAGCCTGGGCTTAGTGCGTATGAGATTGCCGTGAAGCATGGGTTTATCGGCACAGAGGAGGACTGGTTGAAGTCTCTAAGTGCTGATGCCGAACCTGCGCAGGAGGCGGCCGAGAGTGCGGAGGCCAGCGCAAGGAGAGCGGAGAGCGCAAGGGATGCAGCGGAGGCCAGTGCTGAGAGTGCTAAGAACTATCAGCGTGCAGCTGAAACAAATGAGCAGGCTTCTTATGATAACAGGACGGCGGCTGCTGCATCGGCCCGTGAGGCTACCACGGCCGCAAGTTCTGCGGCAGAGAATGCGGCGTATATTGCAGGGCGTGTCAATGCAGCTATGATTTCGGCAGACCAGGCGGCTGTGTCTGAGAGCCATGCTGAAGCAAGCGCAGGCAGGGCGTGGCAGAGTGAGGCTAACGCAAAGCAGTCTGAGCTGATGGCGGCTGAGTATTATATCCGCGTGCGTGATGCCAGCGGGGCTGCTTCTGCTAGTGCTGCTGATGCGGCGCAGAGTGCAACCAGGGCGGCGAATAGTGCGGTGCAGGCTTCTACTCTCATAAGCGAGTTTAACGCAAATGTGGAGCTTGCCCATACTTATGCCAGTATTTCCGGCGGGTATGCCAACAACTCGCAGGCGTATGCGGTGGCGGCTGCTGATGCGGCCAACCGTGCGGAGGAGGCTTTGGGCAATGCGCTTAAGCCTCTGAAGGATTACTACAACAAAGAGCAGGTTGATTCTATTGTAGGTGCGGAGGCTTCTATCCGCAGCGCCCAGGTGCAGGCTTTACAGACCGCCGTAGCTGACAGGTATACCAAGGCAGAGGTTGACAGCATTGTGGCTGGTGTGCCTCATTTGGTGCGTGAGACTGTCCCGGCGCTGCCGACTACTGATATAGACGAGCGCACTATCTACATGGTGCAGGATGGCTCTGTGTCCGGCAATGCCTATGCTGAGTATATGTATATCAATGGCTCATGGGAGGCTATCGGCACTACTGAAACGGAACTGGCAGATTACGAGAAGAAGGCTGACATTGATCCGTACAAGGCAAAGCTGGACAGCATTGAGGCCGGGGCGCAGGTCAATACTGTGACAGGCGTAAAGGGCAGTGATGAACTGGTTTTCCGTACTGGTGACATCAGCATTTCAAAGGGCGATATTGGCCTTGGCAGTGTTGATAATACGCCTGATAGTATAAAGTCTGTGGCAAGTGCTTCTGTGGCAAGTGCTTTGGATAATTCTGATAGAGTCAGTTTTTCTGCGGGTGATGTGGTTTTCTTTGAGGACACCAGCCCTAGTTCCTGCTTCGTCTGTATTACGGGGAGCTGATGGTGTGACTTTGCAGGATTGGATAGACAGGTATGAGGCCAAGGCTGAACCTGTGCATTTCGATGGATGGGATGTGCATTTTGAGTCAGACAAGGGGTTCCTTACTTCCAGGGTTGCGGGGGATGTGCTGTTCATGGGGGATTGCTGCGGTGATTTCGCGTGGATACATGATTATTGCATGGAGAGGGCCAGGGAAAGCGGGTGCAAAACTCTGGCCACTTTCACTAAACGCAACCCTGTGGCTTTTCTCAGAAAGGCTTATTCCTTTGGGTATGATGTGCATTTTGATGCTGGCGGGAGCAGGTTTCTGGCCAATGGGCTGTGGTACTGGCTGCTTACGGAGAGGGTGAGATAATGGATTTTGTTTTTGATTTGCAGTTGTTCGGTGGCGGAGAATCATCTACTACCAGCCGGGAAATTCCTGCACAGACGGGAAACGAGCTGGCACTTGAGAATTTCTTGCTTAATAGTGCTTCGATAGGCGGGAACATGGCTCCTTATGCGTATCAAGCTTTTGCAGGTAGCCTCAATGATGTGTTCACGCCTAATTACAATGATGCTTACGGTGAGTACGTAAAGCGTATGGACGGCAACCAGCAGGGGTACACAAATTATCTGCTGGACGCAATTGGCGATTATCAGAGTGCTGCTGACGATTATAAGCGTGATATGTATGGTGCTCTTGGTGATTACAAGTCTTCAATGGACAGTGCTCTTGCCAAGTATAATCAGGCAGCTGATAAGCGTTCCCCTCTCTGGGATGATTTGGTTAATGGCATTCTTCCTTCGCAGTATGCTGCCAACAGGCAGGCTGCGCTGAATGCAGACCTCAAGGGAACTATGGGGTCTGCTATCAACAATCTTGCCAGCCGGGGCGTGATTAATTCCGGGGTGGGCAATAAGGCTCTGGATGATATTTCCCAGAGTGCAAGCGATACTCTGTCTAAGAGATACGCTGATGACTTACAGCTTGAGGCTTCTCTGCTTGGGCAGGACAGGGCTAATTATCGTGATGCTTATGATGTGGCGGCCAACACTGCCCAGGGCAAATACAGCAATTCTTCTGATGCGTATACTAATTCAATGAATCAGTATGCAAATCTGTATAGGACTAAGATTGACGGTGCAAATGCCTGGGCGGGCAAGGTGGCTGATTATACAAACAGCTTGCGTGATACTATGTTTGGAGCACAGCAGGCCAGCCTTTCTGTACCGACTACGTATCTTAATTACGCTGACCAGCTTATGCAGCCTGTCAACAATCTATATAACACAATGTATTCCGGGCGCATGGGGACAGGCTCCACGACTACCAGCACGGACAGCAGTTCTGGTATCTGGTCGGCTGTTGGCGGTCTGGGGTCTGCGTTCGTTTTGTGCTTCACGGGAGATACGCTTGTCACTACTCCAGATGGTTACAAGGCTATCAGTGATGTGCAGGTGGGTGATGAGGTTCTGTCAGTGCATGACGGCAAGATTATACCCAAGAAGGTATGCCATGTGACTGAGCCGGAGTCTCGTATTGTTGATGATGTATATTGGGACAATGGTACTGTATGGCACTGCACTCCTGGGCAGAGATATTTTGATGGTAAGCATTTCGTTTATATAGGCAATAGACATATTCCTGCAATGGTGCATAATGGTGAGCCGACAAGGCTGCTGAGAGTAGAAACTACAGACAGACATGAGCTTGTTTATGACATCACGCTTGAGGGGTTTGCTGGGGAGAATGTTTTCTTTGCCAATGATGTAGCAGCTGAAGGGTTCGGTGATTGATGTGAGTGTGCTTGATATTTTTCAGAGGTATTTCCCGCAGGAGACGCCGGAGTACAATCAGTACAGTGATGATGACAGTGTGATGGTGCAGAGAGCCAAGGCGGCGGCGCAGGCAAGAGCAGCACAGGGGGAGCCGTATTTCCCCCAGAATTTAAATACTGGCGGGTATCAGATGGGGATGCCGTCAAACCAGGAGCGGACGTTAAATAAGCTGGATGCTTATGCTCAGTGGGCTGATAATCTTCCCCAGCAGGGGCAGCAGAGGAAGAGCTATGGGCCTTGGGATGCGCTTGGGCAGATTGCTAATGCGTATGCCAGAAGTCAACAGCCGGGGGCACAGCCAGCCCCGCAGCCTGCCCCAGCTCCTGCACCTAATGGGATGCAGGTTGGGGCAGGTGTTCCATCTATCCTTGATGCGTTAATCAAGAACAGGGGAGGGATTTAATATGTCAGCTTATTATGATTGGCGCACTAATTCGTATAGGATAGCTCCAGATTATAAGAGCGCAGGTCTGATTCAGTCAATGTTTGGCGGTGGGGCTCCTGCTGGTATGGGCGGCTGGATGCAGAGCGCTGCCCCTTCGGTCGATATGAATGCTGCGGCAAGCAGTATGCCTGTACAGCTGATGCAGAAGTTTGTTAATAGCCGCGGCTGGGGTGCTCCTATTAATACAAGCGGTATGAGTGACTGGCGGGGCAACGCTCAGAATGGTGATGATGCTCAGAAGTGGGCAGCGATGGCAGGGGTGCTTGGCAGGAGGTGACAGCATATGGCGCAGGATTACTGGCGCGGGGGATGGGCTGATGGCGGTATGCTCCCCGGCACCCGCGCTGCTATGACGGCAAAGTCGGCGGGTGGAAGCTACGGGCCTCTCAATGCTCTGGCAGATATTCTTGGTGCGTACTGGCAGAAGAAGGACAGAGACGATGCGAATAAGGCTGTCGAGGATTATGAGAATAATTTTGACTCGCTGGTGTCTCCGCAGGAGGCTCCGCAGGTGTCGGCTCCTTCTGTGCTTGAGGGTCTGACTGGCGGGCAGGAGCAGTCTCTTATCCAGCCGGGGCAGTTTGGCTCTAAGGAGTGGGGGGAGCAGAACCTGCAGCCACAGCCTAAGCCGCTTTCGGTGTCTGAGTATGCCAAAAATGCAAAGACGGCTATGAGCAAGGCGGCCCGCAATCTGGCCCGCAAGTATGGCTATGGGAATATGCAGGATGCTATCAAGGAGCTACAGGACATCACTAATCAGAGGGTGCTTTCGTATGCGGGGCAGGCCAGGGACGATTTCTATGGAGCTATGGGTGGTGGCCTTACACAGGAGAGTCTGCCCGCGCTTTTGAAACGCGCTGATGAGTATAATAGTGTGGTTGTTCCTCTGGGTGGTACTCCTATCAATCTGAAGGATATTGTGGGTATGTTCGCCAACAAGGTTGCCAATGTGGATACAGGCGGCAGTATCGTTCAGCAGGTGGCTCCGGCTAATGGGCTGGCGTTCCGCAATGTGCCTGTGACTGACGAGCAGGGGAATGTGATTGGCTATCGTCCTGAGTATACGAGGACGGCGGGTGCTCTTGGCAAGTCGCTTTCTCCGGCTCAGATAGAACAGGGGAAGTTGGCAAAAGCTAAGATGCGGCAGACACAGGCTAATGCCGACAGGGATTATGCTTTCAAAGTCTGGAAGGGGCAGGCTGATGTACAGAATGCCCAGAACAGAAATGCCCTTGCGGCTGAGATACATAAGTATAAGGCAGAGAACGGCTTGTACGGAAAGAGGGGCGGCGCTGGCAAGCCCAGCAAGGCGGCGCAGGGGATTTCCAATAGCATCAGTTCTGCTTTGAATGATATTGATGGGTTTATCTCAAGCGGTGATACCGAGAGCGCAAGGACTGCTATGGAAGATATGTATGACATGATTGAGAAGGGCTACAAGGACGGCACTCTTGACGAGGATGACAAGCAGTTCTTTGAGGATATTTGGCGTGGCAAGAGGTTCGAGTATTACAAGACCACAGGGCAGGATGACGAGGCGGCTTGGGAGGCTGGCCAGATGAGTCCCGATGGCTGGGCGGCTCAGTATGGGCAGAAGTACGGCAAGCAGCCTTACAGGAATTAGGAGGATATGATGGGGGCAGCAAAGGATTATTTCTTACAGAACCAGCAAGAGGTGGGGCGGTATATTGAGTCCGGGGCTGCTCCGCAGAAGGAACAGTCTCTCATTGACAGGCTCATAGGTGAGTTCACTAATCACCCTAATACTCAGCAGGAAGTTCCGCAGGATTTGAGTGCATACTATGACAGCAGCGGTGCTTTTGGTGGCAGTGATTATGAGCAGCTTGATAATCCGATTGCTACGGGTTCTTCTGAGACCGGCAATAAGTTCACGGAGTCGCTGAACAAGTGGAGCCAGATTGCAGGGGAAGATTTCGGCAAGATGATGTACGCCGAGCCAGGGGATGAGTTCATCGAAGCGGCAAAGAATCTGTATCGTGATGCAATCTATGAGCCTGCTATCGGTGTGGCGGCTACTCCTTTCGCTCCTGCTCCGGTGAGGGCTGGTGCTGGTCTGGTGGCTCTGCCTGGGTTCTTGTCTGATGTGACTGGTATGTATAGTCAGAATCTCTCCGGGGAGGCTACAGGCGAGGAGCAGGGCATACTCCAGGCGGCAGGGAATACCATCAAGCAGGGATTGATTGACCCTGCTGTCAATGCGGCAGGGAATATCATCAGTGACCCTGCTGGCTTTGCGGAGCGTGTAGGCGAGAATCCTCTGAATTTGTGGAACGAAGCGTTTATCCCTCTGGCTCCGGCTGAGATTGGTGTCCGTGGCGGCAGGAGCGTTTACAAGGGTGTCCGTGATTTCAACAAGGATATGGATGCTCTGGGTGAGGATTATCTCAATGCTCCCGATAATCAGATGGGGGGCAATTATGCGGAGGAGGCTGCTGCCGCTGACCGTGTGCAGCGCAAGCTGGCAGAGTCTCAGCAGAGAGCGGCTTATGTGGAGCAGGGCATTGCCAAGCAGCAGGCGAGGGATTTGGTCAATCAGCGGCTGCAGGCTATCGTTGACAGGGAGATGGAGAGGAATCTCTCTGAGTATTATGATGACGGGGCGTATGAGGCTCCGCAGAGTGATTTTGACTCTTGGTTTGAGGGCATGGCAAAGCAGGAGAGCGGCGGGGATTATAACGCCGTGAATGGCTCTACCGGCGCAAGTGGTCGGTATCAGATTATGCCGGAGAATTGGGATGCGTGGGCAGAGGAAGCAGGGCTTGAGCGTGGGGCTGAAATGACCCCGGAGAACCAAGATATTGTAGCCCGCCACAAGATGCGTGGATACTATGATGAGTATGGCCCGGATGGTGCTTTGGTGGCGTGGTATGCTGGCCCCGGCAATGCTGAAAGGTGGGTGCGGGGCGAGGCTACTGATGTGTGGGGCAATCCCTGGGATAAGCCGCAGGAGAATGGCCCTTCTATTGCTGATTATGTCCGTGAGGCTACGGAGAAGGGGCAGGAGAACGGCCTTGAGCCTTTGACGGAGAAGTATTACAACATCACGGATGAGGTGAGTGATACTGCTCTCACGGATTTGACGGAGCAGAAGCTGAATTATCTGGCGCGGGATTATGCTGAGAGGTACGGGGAGAACCTTGACCTAACCTCTATGAAGCGCAGCGGTGACGGTTCCAGCTGGCATGACAGCGGGCAGGCTTTTGATATTGCCAATGAGCGGCTGGCGAAAGACCCGGAGGCAAGGGCATGGCTCATGGAACGTGCCAAGGCGTATGGCCTCTATGGTCTGGATGAGTATACTAGCCCTTCTGCTCATGCCACAGGGGGGCATTTGCATTTCTCGGACCACGGTGAGCCTCTCAAGGGGGCAGGGCGCGGGCGTGGATATGAGCCTAGTGGTTATCGTGATGATAGTGGTATTGCTGAGACTCCTTCACAGACGGGGGAGTTGACAGATGCTTTTGGCAGGGATTTCTCTGATGAGTCTATGGGCCGTGTCCAGGAGGCTATGGGTCAGCTTGATGAGCAGATTAACCGCCTAAAGGTTGAGCGTGAGCGGCTGGAGAATGACCCGGAGATGTCCCCTATTGACAGGTATCAGAAGGCGCAGAGGCTGGAGGATAGCATTGCACGGGCCGAGGAGTACCGCTCTCAGATGGAGGCTTCTTTGCAGGGGCATATGCAGAGAATGAGCACGGGGGAGATTGGTGCTTCTTCTGGCACTGGCCGTGCTGTGGGGGGCATTGGCAATGTGGCAAGACGCTATAGGGCTGATGAGAGTGCAAGGCTGGAGGCAGAACGTCAGCAGGCTATGGCTGATGATATGGCAAGGCGTATGGCTGGTGATGTTGGCGAAAGTTCTATGTATCGTGGTTATGAAGGTACTGCCAACAATCCATATGGAAGAGAAGTAGGCCGATATAGAGCCAACGAAATGGCTAGAGCTGAGACAGAACGCCAGCAAGCAATGACTGACGATATGGCTCAAAAGATTGGTAGTGGCTATCACGGTGAAAACGGGGCCGCTACAGGCAATGGTATGTATGGGGATTCCCAGATTGGCAATGTGGCTAACAGGTATAAAGCTGGAGAGAAGGCTATAGCCGAAGCTGAGCAACAACAGGTTATGGCTGACGATTATTCGCAAAAAATAGCCGAAGCTATGATGAATGATGTGGGAAGTCAAATCTGGTATGACCGCGCTCCTGGCAAGCAGAGAAAGAAGGCTAATCGTAGAAAGGAGATTGAGGCTGCCTATGATGAGGCTGCCAAGGAGCAGGGTATGCCTGAGGTGCGGCGTTCTCAGCAGGGCGGCCAGTCTGGTGCTCCTGCCAAGGGGGCTTATGAGGGCGATACTATCACAAACAAGGAGTATTTTGGCCGCATGAGGGAACTGTTCGGCCCGCTCAAGGTGGGGCGTACTCCGAAGGGCGCAAGGGGTATCTATGACGGTGCGCAGGATGTGGCAAGGGCTGACCATTGGGGCAATTATGATACGATGTGGCATGAGATAGGCCATAGGCTCGATGCAAGGCATGACCTGTCCTCTATGGGCAGGAACCACGCACAGGAGATGGATGCTGCCCTTCAGCGGAAATATCCTAATGGGCATAGCTATAAGCCTAATGAGATTGTGGGCGAGGGCATTGCTGAGTTTGTGAAAGAGTATGTCAATGACGAGGCAACGGCCAAGCAACATTTCCCTGGCTTCTACAAGGATTTTGAGAAGGTGCTTGAGGGAGACAAGGATTTGGCCAATCGCCTCAAGGCGGCGCAGGAAATGGCGAGGACCTATCGTGACCAGCCCACGGGTGCCAAGATTGCGGCAGGGATAGTGAAGAATGAGCCTAAGACTTTCCGTGAGAAGGTTGATGAGTTCCGCAATGAGTTCATGGAGAATTGGGTTGATGATAAGCATGGCATACGCAAGGCTGAGCGTGAGATTGAGAAAATCATAGGGCGCAAGCTGGATGCGGAGGAGTCGGCGTATGTGTATAGCCGTATCGCCAAGGACAGGGGCGTGTCTGCTGCTACGGAGCTGCTGACGGGGAAAGACCCGCAGGCGGTGAAGGATGCTCTGAATAAAATCTATGGCGGGTGCGTGAAGAATGCCGTTACTCTGCCGGAGATTATGGACGGGCTGAAGGAGCTGGCTGAGTCTGATGTAGGCAAGGATTGGCTGAAGGAGCAGGGGCTGAAGGATGTGAACGAGGCTCTATCCGTCTACACGGTGGCGCAGCGTTTCATGGAGGTGTACGACCTCAAGTATAGGCAGCCTTTGGAGAAGCTGAAGCAGGAGCAGGCCAAGGCTGAAGCTGATATGAAGGCGGCAGAAGCCAATGAGGCACAGGCCAAGGCTAATCTCAAGGGCACCAAGTGGAACACCGGCAGGGCGCAGGCTCAGAGGGATTTCGAGGCGGCGCACAAGGCGGCCGTGGAGGCCAGGGCGGCGTACAGAAAAGCTGCTCATGCGGTGGAAGCCAAGGAGGATATGGGCTACAATATGCCGCTTGAGTATGAGGAGTACAAGTCTTTTGTGGATAATGCGCCGGAGGCTATGAAGAAGGCGGCTGATGGTGTCTACAAGCTGAATGAGAATATCGTGGACATCATGCACCATGAGGGTATCTTGTCTGATGAGGTGCATAAGTCGCTAAAGGATAACCACAAGCATTATGTTTCTCTGGCCAGGGATTTCCCGGATGATGCTGCCATTGGTGCGGATTCTTTCGCACCGTCACGGAGCTTCATCAATGTAGGTACGCCACTGAAGAAACTGTCTGAGGAGGGTTCTTTCCGTGATGTGAAAGACCCGATGCAGCAGATGGCCAAGAATATTTTCAATGCGCTTTCTCTTGTTGAAAGGAACAAGGTAGGCGTGAAGCTGACTGACCATGCCAATCTCAAGGGCGTGGGCGGTATCGTGGAGAAGGTGGAGGGTGATGCTAAGACTTCTGATTCGTCTTTCTATGTGTGGAGGAAGGGCAAGAAGGAAGTCTATAACACTACGCCGGAGATTTATAACGCGCTGAAGTCCATGAAGGAAGAAGCCTCTGACAGTATGATTCGTTATATGGCGGAGCTTCCGGCAAGGTGGATGCGGGCTGGCGCAGTGGTGTATAACCCTCAGTTCCTCCTCAAGAACCTTACCCGTGACCAGCTGACGGCGTATCTCTTTTCTGAGTATGGGTATAAGCCTTTCTATGATTTGGCTAAGGGCGTTTACCATATCCTCAAGGAGGATGAGATTTACCAGGAGTTCAAGACCAGCGGCGCTCTGCTGAGTACGGTGGTCAATGCGGCAAAGGATTGGTCAGGGGATATTCTGAAAGATGCTCAGAGGACTCCAAAGGAAAAGGTTTTCCAGAAGCTGAATCCGCTGGCTAATCTTGAGAAGCTGTCGAATTTCATTGAGTCTGCTACTCGTGTGGGCCTGTATGGCAAGGCACGGGGGAAGGGGGCTTCAATCCTTGAGGCTACTATGGAGGCTAGAGAGGGTACGCTGGATTTCGGCAAGGCAGGTTTCAAGGGTCGCAGTGTGAACCGCTATAGCCCGTTTTTCAATGCGGCTATTCAAGACCCGGTGCTTTTCATGGAGAAGTTCAAGAAGAATCCTGCGCGGATGGCAAAGCGGCTGGCTCCTATGGTGATGGGGTCGCTGGCTATCTATGCAATGATACGGTCTGATGATGGCGTGTCCCGTGAGTATGACCAGCTGATGCCGTATGAAAAGAATATGTTCTGGAATGTGCCGGTGCCGAAGGAGGTTTGCTCTACGGGGTGGCTGAGATTTCCAAAGCCTTTTGGCCCAGGGTTCTTGTTTGCTTCTTTGCCGGAGCGGCTGGCTGACCTTGCGTATGGCAAGGATAAGGACGGGCACAGTATGAAGGAGTGGGCAAAGGAGTTTTCTTCTTCGCTTATCCCAGGATCTCTGCCGCCACTTCTCACGGCTGTCTATGAATGGCAGTCTGAGTACAGCACTTTCCGTCAGAGGGACATTGTTCCTGCCCGTGAGAAGGACATGGATGCACGTGACCAATACGGCCCGGAGACTTCTACTTTTGCCAAGTGGGCAGGAGAGAAAACAAACCTGTCTCCACGGAAGATTGATAATCTGGGGCAGAACCTTTTTGCCGGGGCGTATGGCGGCGTTACTAATCTGCATGATGCGGCAGTCGATGGCAGGAAGGTCAAGGCTCCTTATGAGACTTTCAAACTTGACCCGTGGAGCAGTCCACAGTCTACGCAGGAGTATTACGACCGCAGGAAGGCAGTGCAGGAGGCTCATAACTCTGAGGAGAAGAAGGGGCGGCGTATGTCCCGTGAGGATAAGCGGGATTATGAGCGCACCAAGAATGTTGATAAGGTGCTGCAAGAGAAGAACGCCAAACTGAGGAAGGCGCAGGAGCGGTACGATGATGAGGGCATTCACAGGTATAAAAAGGATATTGCTGAGTTCCTGGATAGGGAGCTGGATAAGTTCAGCAAAAGGAGGTGATGCTTATGTTCAAACCATACAACCCTAACCCTGCCGGACGAAAAGTCGGTGATTGTGTCATACGGGCAATTGCCAAAGTAACGGGGCAGGGTTGGGAGGAGGTCTATTTAGGCATTGCGGCAGAGGGTTTCTCCCAGAAAGATATGCCCTCTTCTAATGCGGTGTGGGGTGCGTATCTGATGGGGCAGGGGTGGCGCAAGCGGGTTCTGCCGGATACCTGCCCTAACTGCTTCACGGTGAAGAATTTTTGCGGTGAGTATGGGCATGGCACGTTCCTGCTGGCTACTGGTAGCCATGTGGTGGCTGTCTCTGATGGCGACTATTACGATACCTGGGACAGCGGGGATGAAGTGCCTGTGTATTATTTCGAAAAGGAGGAGAAGTAAATGGGGCCTGGTGCAAGTTCTTTGCCGATGTGGCAGGGGAGCAACCAGCAGACTGCTGGCTCTATGGTGGTGTTCATCAATGATGATTCGGAGGCGGTGAATTATCCTATCAATCCGGGATTCACGGTGGCGTTAATCAATGCCAATGACCCGTCCAATGGGAAGATGTTCATCAAGAGTTCTCAGCCTAACGGGTTGCCTAACAGGATGAGGGTTTTCAAGATTGAGGACATAACTCCACAGCCGCAGAGTCCTGATACGGTTTCACGGCAGGAGTTTGATTCCCTCAAGAAGCAGTATGAGGATTTGGTCAAGCTGATGACTGCGCAGAATGGGGGTGCTACTAAATGAATCCTATGCAGATGATGAAGGATTTCCAGAAGTTCAAACAGGATATGCAAGCGAAAAATCCAAACATGAATCCGCAGGAAATGGTTAATCAGATGGTGTCCAGCGGCAAGGTCACGCAGGCTCAGTTCGAGCAGGCGAGAAACCTTGCCAATACGATGGGGATTAAGTTTTAAAAAGGAGTGATGGCAATGGCAGAACATGACATCAAAACAATCGGCACAGCCAAGTTTGAGGAAGTGTCAATGATACCGCGTAACATCCTGCTCCGTAATCAGACGGTGGCAAAGGGCGATGCGAGGGTAACGAATAAGCTCAAAAGCAATCTGTATCTTGAATGCTTTGAGGCCGGCACTACGGGGGCTACCTTCCCTGCATTGTCTACGGCGGTGGCTGCGGACAGCGTAATCACTGACGGTACGGCAAAGTTTATTGTCCGTGAGGATGTTTCCAAGACGCAGGCGCATATTATCGTGGCTTCGGCTCCGTCTTATTATCAGCGGGAGGAGCTTTTTGAGACGGACAAGACAACTGTCACTATCCATCCGACCTGGATTAACATCGGTGACAGCGGGTATATCCTCAAGACAGCCAAGGTGCTCAATATTGCAGATAATGCAAGCTGGGATAACAGTAGTTATACAAGTGCGGCCAACAGGGCAGGCAAGGATTTCTATATCTATGCGTGTGTGCCGAATGATGGTTATGAGCCGGAGTTTGTGCTGTCAATCAGTTCAGCCATCCCCAGCGGGTATACAGCAGCTAACAGCCGGAAGATTGGCGGCTTCCACTGCCTTTGCCTTGCGGTGGGTACAATATCTGGTCACACGCTTTCTGGTTATCTGGCAGGCGATATACTGCCTCAGTCTGCGTGGGATTTGAACCATCGTGCTGTCAGCGAGAATGAGGGCATGGTGTGGATTCCTGAGATTGGTAAATGGGTGGATATTTACCTTGCAAGCTGGGACGGCTATGAACTGGTGTCTGAGTTTGGCGCAACCATTGCAGACGGCGAAAGCTCCAAGAAGTTCCACGGTGATAAGTTCGTTGAGGAGCTGGGGCTTGTAGGCAAGTCTTTGCTGTGGCGTGATGAGTTCATCGTGGCAGCCAAGGGCAGCAATGAGAATACTAATATCGTAGGTTCTGCCGACCCTGGTACTACTGGGGGACACAAAGATACTGCCAATCGCAGGATGATTAGCAATTACGGCTTGGAGGATTGCTGTGGCGCTCTCTGGCAATGGGGCAGGGATATGTTTGAGATTTACGGCACCGCTGCAAACAACCACGCTTATTGGGATGTCAACAGCGCAAATAAATACTTTGCAGGGTACGTATGGCAGGATGTTTCTGTCTACAACAATGCTGTGGATTCTCAGAAATACGGCTCTTGCTCTGGGCTTTTGCGTCGGGTGCTCTTGGGTGGCGTTTGGGACGCTAGCTCGCATTGCGGTTCGCGTGCGGCGGCTTGCGCTAATTTCTCGTCGAGCGCCTATGCGACTATCGGGGCGCGGGGTGCGTCTGAGCCGCGGCAAATGTAAAACTAGATAGCGACCGTGAAGCGCAAAGCGTAGCACGGAGGAAAATTTTTGGCACAGGGGCTCAAGTACAAAGCTCTTGCAATGGGCTTTTGCGTCAGGTGCTATTAGGTAGCAATTGGGACAATAGCTCGAATTGCAGTTCACGTGCGACGAATTGCAATAATTTCTCGTCGAACGCCAATGCGAATATCAGGGCGCGAGGTACGTCTGATACGGGGGTGCGTCCTTCGGCTGGCACCTGTGCCGTGGCGAAACCAAAACACACGGAGAAGGATTCCTCTGGGCTAGTAGCGAGAGCGAAAGTCCGGGGGATTACGAAGATGAAAAGACACGGAAACCTTTTTGATAAGATATGCGACATGGACAATCTGAGGCTTGCGTTCAAACGGGCAAGCAAGGGCAAGCACTGGCAGAGGAAAGTGCGGGAAGTGGAGGAAAATCTTGACGAGCATTTGCAGCGCATACAGACTATGCTGAAGGAGCATACATTCACAACGGCTGATTACAGGCAGAAATATATTTATGAGCCGAAGAAAAGGCTTATTTCTATCCTGCCGTTTTACCCAGACAGGATTATACAGCACGCGATCATGCTGGTGCTGGAGCCTATATGGGACAGTCTCATGATAAATGAGAGCTTTGCCTGCAGGAAGTACAAAGGCCAGCATAGGGCAAGCAGTCTCTGCAAGAAGTATGCTATGAAGTACGAGTATTGTATGCAGTTTGATGTCTCGAAGTTTTATCCATCTATCCCGCACGAACCTTTGAAGGCACTGCTGAGGAAGAAGCTAAAGGACAATGACCTTCTGTGGCTGCTTGATGACATCATAGACAGCGGAGATGGTGATGTGGGTGTGCCTATAGGAAACTACCTTTCCCAGTGGTTTGGGAATTTGTATATGAATGAACTGGATATGTATGCAAAGCATGGGCTGAGAATCAAGGCGTATGTCCGCTATTGCGATGACTTTCTTGTCTTTTCTGATGACAAGGAGGAACTCAAGGCTGTAGGAGATAAGCTGGAGGCTTTCTGCCGTGAGGTTCTTTGCATGAGGCTATCTCGCAAGAATCTTTTCCATACATACCAGGGGGTAGATTTCGTGGGATACAGGCACTTTTCTTGTGGCAAGGTACTGCTGAGAAAGCGCACTGCTAAACGGATGAGGAAGCGACTGGAAAGGCTTCTCTTGCGCATGGAAAGCGGCAGGGCTTACGATAGGGACAAGGCCCGCTCTTCGGTTGCCAGCGCAGATGGCTGGATGTCCCATGCCAACACGTATCATTTCAAAGAGGCGGTGAAGATGTGGAGAATGAAGGGGATTCTATATGCGTAGATTCTCTGAGTTTGCCAAGGTGACATCTCTTGAAGGGCAGAAAATAAAAATCGATGCTATTCTCGATAAGGAAATTGCTGTCACTGGCTACAGGATAACCAACAGCAAATACAGCGGGAACAGCGGGAAGTGCCTGACTTTGCAGGTTGAGTACAACAATACTGTCTATGTGATATTTACCGGGTCAGCGGTGCTGATGGAGCAGGTGGAGGAGTATAGCGAGGAAATACCTTTCCTTGCCACCATAAAGAAGATTGATAAATTTTATTCATTTACATGAAAGGAGAATACCAATGAAGGGCAAGCCAAAACATTTAAACTCAAAAGAGGATTATCTTTATGCCAGAGAAAACTACGAGGAGTCTTTTTGGCGTCCTCAGTTCCAGGCTCTGCTTGATGGCCGGTGGTGCTGGTACTATGTGGCAGACCTTGAAAGCGCGGAGGCTGGCGTGACGGATGATACGCATAAGGTGGTAGAGATGCAGGGCACAGGTGAGGGAGAGACGAAGTACGCACAGTATGAACTGAGAGAGAACCCCACGGCGAAGATTTTTAGGATAGGGTTTACGGTGGAGGAAGTGGAGGCATTGTTAGAGTAGGGGAGGATAGCGCATGGCAAAGGCGAGAGACCGACCTAAAATTATAATAAAAAATATGTTCTAAAAGGTGGTATAATATTAATAAGTCGAAGGGGGTAATTCCCTTGAACACATGACCGTAACTCAATAAGCGCACTTTGCATTTGCAGGGTGCTTTTTTTGTGCAGTTTTTAGAAAGGTGGTACTATCATGGGCTTTGAAAATGGTGGCTTTTCTCCTGCTGACCTTGCGGCAGTGCTCCGTGGGAACGGCAACAATGACGGCTTTGGTGGCAACAATATTTGGTGGGCTATCCTCTGGATAATGATGATGATGTGTGGCGGATGGAACAACGGCGGTTGGAACAATGGCGGCAATGCTCCTGCTCAGTATGTTGCTGCTGATGTGCAGAGAGGCTTTGACCAGCAGTCCACTTCTGCCGGGATTGCGGCATTGCAGGCGCAGGTAGGCAATGGCTTTGCTGATGCGGCTGTGGCACGTTGCTCCGGGAATGCCAACATCACGCAGGCTATCACCAATGCACAGTATGCAACTTCGCAGGCTGTCGGCGGTGCGAAGGATACCATCGCCCTTGGCTTGAACCAGCTTGCAATGGCAAATCAGCAGGGGTTCAATGATAATCGCGCAGGACAGGCAGACCTCAAATATACGATTGCCACCGAGGCGTGTGCAGACAGGCAGGCTATCTCTGACGGCTTGCGGGACATCATGGCGCAGAATACTGCAAACACCAATGCAATCATCCAGTCCAATACGCAGGGCTTCCAGGCTATCCAGGACAAGCTGTGCCAGCTTGAGCTTGACAACTTCAAGCGTGAGAATGCAGACCTTCGCTCTCGTCTCCAGATGGCAGACCTGGCCGCTTCTCAGCAGGCACAGACGACTCAGATTCTGCAGGGACAGAACGCACAGGCTCAGAACATCCTCAACACCTGCTGCCCGCCTCCGAAGCCTGCATATATTGTTTCCAATCCTAATGGCTGTGGTTGCGGCAACTTGTATGGTGGGTGTGGCGCATAAGGAGGGTTGACCTATGGCTTTTGAAGCTACAGCAGTTGCGCGGCAGGAACTTCAGCCTGGGCAGTCGGCTACATTCACGGCTACTGTCGTGCCCTGTAACCTTGGCATTGTGAACCACTCCGATGAATCGCCTACATTCGTGCTGGCGGGCAGTAAGTGCAGACGGCGCAAGGCAAACTATTTCGTTGACTTTGCCGCAAATATCGCTGTGCCTACGGGTGAGACGGTGGGAGAGATTTCGGTTTCTCTGGCTCTTGACGGTGCGGCTCTCCCTGCTTCGACTATGATTGTCACTCCTGCGGCGGTGGAGAACTTCTTCAATGTGAGTAGGGCTATGACTGTGCCTGTCTTCTCAAACTGCTGTCAGACATTGACGGTGACGAATACAAGCACCATACCTATTGCAATGACTAACGCTAATATCGTGATTGACAGGCCAGACTTGAGGTGAAAGCATGGATAAGAAATTAGCAGAGAAACTGGAAAACAACTTTTGCGAAGTGCTCTATGAACTTACTGAGAAGGAGTTTCAGAATTCTCAGCAGGTGGAGACAGCGAAAGCCGCCCTGAGTGGTCTTGTGAAAATCAAGATGTTGGATGAGATGGAGAGATTCCGGGGTGGCAATTCCTTCCGCAGCTATGACGATGAAGGAATGTCTACTCGCAGGGATTCGATGGGGCGTTATGCTGACGATGGCCGCTCTAACCGCTCTTATCGTATGTACCGTGATGACGGTTACAGCGGACATGACATGATGGGCAAGCTGGAAGAAATGCGTGGGCAGGCGCGGAGCGAGGACGAGCGGCGCATGATTGATGAAATCATGAAGCGCATGAAGTGACCTCTATCAATGGAATTGCGGGGCGGGAAACCGCCCTTTTTGTTTGATGGGGGTGATAGCATGGATGTAAATATTTTGGCGAACTGGACGGTAGTCCTTGGGTTTATTGCAGGGGGATTTTATTATCTCATTCTACGCCCATTAAGCAGGGCGATAGCAAATCTGGATACGGCTATAGGAGAGCTGAGAATGGATTTGCTGACAGCTGAGAATAGGCGGCATGAGTTGGAGGTGCGGGTGGCTGAGATTGACCAGCGGGCACGAAGCGCTCACCATAGAATAGATAGACTGGAGGGGAGAGACAATGGACACGAATAGAATCATAAGCCTGGGGCTTGTAATCATGGGCATTATCGCCGTGACAGGGTGGCTGGCTATATCGTGGAAGACCGGCACAAGCACGGGGACGGAAATTCCCATTGGCATTATCTCCGGTCTGGTTGGTGTGCTCACAGGCAAAGGACTAGCTGAGAAGCCACAGAACCAGTCACAGACGGCGCAAACGCTGGGAAAGGTATCTGAGGTAGCATCACAAGGGCAGGCCATTGTAAACGCCGTTGACGCGATTTCTACGGCTATCAAGGAGCAAAAGAAATGAGCATTGTTGAGCTACGAGAACTGGATTATGAGGAACAGAAACTCTTTGCAAAAGAGTATTTGCCTTTGGTATATGCGCGGCTGGCAGATGATGACGTGGAGATTGTGAAAGAGCCAGGGGATATATCGCCTATCCTGCCGTCATTTGACAGCGAGGACAAAATGTATTTCACACGGAACGGAAGGAGAGAAGACAGATGAGCGTAGATATTAAAGAAACATACCTTGACTTCTCAAGCCTATCTGAACGAAGCTACACGGACATGATTGTCATTCACCACACGGGTTGCAATGACATTGACGCAAGTGCAGAGCAGATTCACGGCTGGCATATCAATAACGGTTGGGCTGGGATTGGCTACCACTATGTAATCCGCAAAGACGGCACGATTGAGCGCGGACGGCCTGAGTGGGCTATTGGTTCTCACGCATACGGTGAGAATAGCCACACCATAGGCATCCATCTTAGTGGTGATTTTGAGCAGGCAGAACCGACTTCTGACCAGATTGAGAAGTGCGCTGAACTGATTGCTGATATTTGCGACCGCTACGGCATCCCCATTGACCGCGACCATGTTGTAGGGCATGGAGAGTTGATGGCAACCTCCTGCCCTGGCATGAATGTGCAGACCCTTCTTGACGATGGCACGATTACAGGCAAGGCTATCTACTACTACAATCAGTCGCATGGACTGACGGAGGCCGTGGAGGCTCCTGAACAGGATGGCGGCAACCAGGGCGGCAGAGGGATGGAGAGATTCATCGCAGTTGACAGCTTGCCAGAATGGGCAAAGCCTACCATCCAAAAAATGATTGACAAAGGGCTTCTCAATGGCAACGGCAACAGTCTTGATTTGTCACTTGATATGCTGAGAATTTTCGTTATCAACGATAGGGCAGGGTTGTATTGAATCCGATATGACAGTATAATAGAAGTAATCTTGCTGTGCCACCCTTCGGGGTGGTCAAAGATTCCGCATTACTCATAGATAACTTATTAGATAGCCGTGGTGGTAGTAGGTCACGGCTCTTTTTTTGACCACATTTTGACCGCAGGAACATTTTTAGCGTATAATTTCTAGGAGAAATGTGATAATATGGAGAATAGAAGCTAATAGAAATAAGGAGAAGTAGCAGAAGATAAAAGCCGATGAACGATAAGGATATGATAAAATAAAGCCTTAGAGCCTTGATTTACAAGGGACTAAGGCTTTTTATATTGCGCTTTGACCACACTTTGACCACACCTACAAATGTTCCAACGTTTCCACTATGGCCTGGTCGCTGTCTTTGGTGGCGTGGCTGTAGACTGATAGAGTAATTTGCGGTGAGGTATGCCCCAGGCGTTTTGATACGGCTGTGATAGGGACTCCGTTGGCAATGAGCAGAGAGGCATGGGCGTGGCGTAGGGAGTGGATAGTAAGCGGTCTTACGCCAGAAGCACTTACTGCCCGTCTGAAATGATGTAGGCAGGTTGTGTATGTCACAGGGAAGATTTGCTGCGTGTCCGGCATTCGCTGGCAGACTTTTTTTAGGGGGGACATGGCTATGTCCGGGATGGAAATCGTGCGAACGCTGGATTTTGTTTTGGGCGGCGTGATGTGCCAGTTTCGGTTCCTTGTCTTGGTGATGCTGATGGTGTTCCCTTCTATGTCTGACTTCTCCAAGGCCAGGGCTTCACCTATTCTCATGCCACTATAAAATAGCAGGATAAACAAGGCTCTATAGAGAGGGTGGCTGACGGCTGCGAGGAATGTGTCAAACTCTGCCTTGTCCCAGAACTCCAGTCGCTTCTCTCTCTTCCCTGTGTTCCCAGTCACTGTGAAGGGGTTGCGCTGCAGGCCATAGAACTTCACGGCGAATGTCAATGCAGAGGATAGGCGGCGGTTGATAGTCTGTAGGGTTGACTGGCTCAAGGCTCCGTGGCCAACCTTTTTGTCTACGCCACCAATATGGTTCTGCCACTCCCTAATCACATTCGGCGTTATGTCTGACAACAACTTGTCTCCGAGCAGCGGCAATATATATACTCTAAATGTCGTGCTGATGGCAAGGTATGAGCTTTCCTTTACATTCTGCTTCCTGTCTTCCAGATATATTTCAGCAAGGCTTTTCATGGTCATGTCTGCCGTGCCTTGTGCCTTGCGGATAAATTCCGCTTCAAATTCCTTGGCTTCACGCTTGGTCTGAAAGCCCCGCTTTGTAGTCTCTTTGCGGTTCCCCTGCCAGTCAGTGTATCGGAATTTACAGTACCATTTTCCTGTCTTGGCATCTTTATATGCTGGCATAGCATCGTCTCCTGTGGTATAATAAACATGAGTGATCTGGGGGGCAGTTGCAAATGCCGGCCCCAGACCCCTGCAACCGTGTGTACAGCGATTGGCAGGGCTAAAGGTCAGGGCTGTGGCCGTGCATGGAGCTAACCCGTATGGGGTGAGGTGGTTCGAGTCCGCCGTCGGTCACGCCCTGGCTTTATATGACATGAAAACCGCAAGGTTTTAGACGGCGTATATCATTGATATGCGCCTTATTTTTGTGTATAATATAACCAATACGCTGAACCGTGCGTAGAAATATCAACGTCCCAGACGGACGGCAGGAACCCTTTCTCCTGCATAAGTTGAAAGGGAGTTGGAAACTTATCTCCAGTACTACCACAAAAAGCTGCCCTACGGCTAGGGTGGCTTTTTGTTTTGCGTTATGCTATAATGGTTTTGGATATGGAAATGTTCTTCCTGTGGACATTTACGGCAGAGGGCGAGTCTTGCGAGGCTCGCTCTTTTGCTATATTTTGGGGATTTTGCAGAAATCTGCTTGAAAAAAATTGGGGATTTTGCAATAATGATGGTACTGGGTAATCACTCACAAAGGGCGTGTTTGACGAAGCACGTCCTTTTTTATATAATGAATATACGCATCGGATTTACTCTCCTAATAAAGCCTGCCCTTCTGGGGTGGGCTTTTCTATTTGCGGTATTTGTCCAACTCAATTAAGCACCCCTTTCTTTTTCCTTCGGCTGACGGTGCTGGCTAAAGATAAGGTCAACGACTGCCTTAGCTTCTGGCGGCAAGTTGTGGTAGTCATCCAGTATGTCTCTATCCATAGCAGACAATACGGCTCTACCAAAAGGCGTATCTGAAGTAGGCTTTCCAAGCAAATCATACATAGATGTGTTGTAAATTTCTGATAACTGTAATAAGTCTTGTGGGGTAGGGCTTGTTCTGTTTTTCTCCCATGATGATATTGTCTGGAAAGTAACTCCCATCTTTCCTGCTACCTCTGGCTGCGTCATACCGCAATACAAACGGGCCTCTTTCATACGCTCTCCAAGTGTCATACGGGTTCCTCCTTTCATATTATTATCTTATCACAAACCAAGGGGCAAAATAAAAAAACTCTGCAATTTGTTGAAATAAGTTCTTGACTTTCGTTAAAATGTAGAGTAATATAATGTATAGGCAAGGGAGGTGAGAACATGGAACACGCCAAAATATTGAAGGCGTTCATTAAATCAAGAGGCGTAACGCAGACGTTCATAGCACATAAACTGGGCATGAATCTGGTGACGCTTAACAACCTTCTCAATGGAAGGGTTCAGTTGAAGACGGAAACATTGGAGGCTGTATGTGAAGCGATGAACGCCACCCCTGTAGATTTTTTTAACTTCAAACTCAACAAATTCAAGAGTGCGTAGAAGATATTCAACAACATGGAGGTAACAGCGTGAACGAGTTGAAAACAATCATTTTTAACGACAATGTCTATGCGGATAGTCGAAAGGTGGCGCCTATGATTGGCCTTGAGCATGATGCTTTGTTATCGGGGATTAACCACATGGTGGATGTGCTGAACGATAACGGAGAAGATGTATCAGACAAGTTTATTCCGTATAAGCGTGGGGGCAATGTTCTTTGGTATCGCTTATCCCGTAGTGGATGCGATGCTGTGGCTGTGGCATTTACCCCTGATGAAACAACAAGGTTTCTGTTTATCAACCTTTACACGGACAGTTTCCGGCGTGGTGAGAAGAAACTGCGCCAGCTTCAATCGGAGGACTGGCAGAGGAAACGGAAGTTGAATGTGGCAGGGCAGATTGACTTCCACGACACAATCAAGGAACTTGTGACATATGCAGAGCAGATGGGTAGCAGGAATGCCAATTTCTACTATACGGATTACAACAGGCTCCTAAATCGCACAGTCGGCCTGATGGATGGCGAACGAGACGAAGCTACCAGTATGCAACTGGATAATATCAACAAAGCCAACACATGGGCAGGAGAGATTATCAAACAGGGCATAGCAAATGGTGATGATTATCACGACATCTACAAGGCCGTGAAACAGAGAATGGCAGCATTCAAGGAATTTTTGGAAATGACAATGCCAAAGTTACCGCAGGAGGTTGAGTAATGACTGATTTGAATGTAATTGATGCAGAATTTACAGAGGTTACAACAGAGCAGTTTGATTATGCGGCTCTCGATAATGACACGGCAGAACAGTTAAAAGAGATTGCCGAGCAGGACATGAGAGCCACAGCAGTATTCTGGGTTGCGAGGGCAGAGAGGCTGACCAAAGCACATGAGTTGTTGGCAAATAATCGCAATGGAACTTTTGGCAGATGGGTTGAGCAGGAAATTGGGATAAGCCGTGACACGGCAGAGAGGTTGATAAATGCCTATAGCCAGTATCAGGTTATTACCGCAAATTGCGGTAATAACACCGCCGACTTCCTCCCTCAGTCTTTCTACCGCAAACTTGCTGCCAATGACCCAAACGCAGAGCAAATTAAAGAAGATGTTCTGGCTGGCAAAATCAAAGACAGCAAAGAATACAAAGCGGCTTTAGAAAGAATCAAAAACCTTGAGAATGAAAAGAACAAAGATAAAGATTCTGCCGAAAAGACCATTCAGAATTTGAAGTCTGTACTTGCTGATACACGCCAACAGTTATTTGATGCCAAAGAAAAGGCAAAGGGTGCTGATGAAAAATACCTGGCCTCTCTCAAAGAAGATGCAGCCAAGGCAAGAGCCGAAGCGCAAAAAGCAAATCTCGATTATGAGAGATTACAAGACAGGTTCGATGATTTGGACAAAAAAAGTGGCGACCTCATGCGGCAGAATAAAGAAAATGTAAAGATGCTTGAGGAAATTGCTGGGGAATTGAAACAGTCGCAGGAACTTAATGCAAGATTGATGGCAGATGGAAAGAAAACTGATGCCGAAACAGATATTGTCGTGGTGCTTGCAACGGCAGTAAGGCAAATTACCGATGAGAACTTGGAGGCTTGCGTGAATCATATCCTCAGCCTTGAAGATGGTGAGGCAATTCTCAATCGCTTTAAATCAATGACAGATATGGTTAGAGAAAAGGAGAACAGCCATGTACGTTAAGGCAAAACTGGCAGATGGCGTTGAAATCAGGGTGGACATCACGCCGGATAACCTGTCTTACAAATGCGATGCTTGCGGCAAGGAACATTTTATTACAATGGGTGAATTGTTAATGGATGCGGACGGTATGCCAAAGGATTCTGATGCAGACGATTTAATAACTCGTTTGCGTTATTGCCCTGGAGGGTGTGAGCGTTGGAGGTGACACCATGAAAGACAGCGACTTTATGACAGCTTCGGAGGTGGCGGCGGTTCTCCGCTGCTCCACCAGCAGGGCCTACAAGCTAATGGCGGCAATACGCAAGGAGATGGAGAAGCAAGGGCTGCTGACGGTTCGCGGCAGAGTGCCAAGGAAACGACTGATGGAAAGGGTGGGGCTAGTATGAGCGCAAGAGATTGGCTTGGCGGTTTCTTATGGGCATTGCCGCTTCTTGCGGCGGTTGAGTGGTTGACGAGGTGAAAACAATGATTGAACAGTTAAGCGAGTTGTCCGATTTCACAACCAAAGGTATCAAGGCTTTGCTTTTGACGTTTGCCGTCAGCTTCGCCGTGGGCGTGGCGGTAGGCATATTTGGCCTGCTGATGGTCATAGATGCACTGGCAAGGAGGTGAGCGGATGCCGAAAGGGAAAACCCAATGCGACTTTGACTGCCTTGAATGCCCGTTCCCAGACTGCAAGCAAGGCACGAGGGCTGCAGCGAAACAGGCTGTGGCGAGGCGCAGGAAGCGTGAAAAATTCTCCCAAGATAGCTGGAATTACGCTTATATGGCGGCGGTTCCAGAGCCAGACTACACAGCCGGCCTGATAACCCGGACGATGGACAAGTCGGAGCTTGAGGCAATGCTTACGGCACAGTACGGCAACAAACTGGAACCTATCACAGGTTCACGGCGACGGCAGGTTTCAAGGGCAAAATAAAAAAGCACCGCTGGAAACGGTGCTTGCGTCGGTATGGTTGGGCAGAGCAAGCGATAGATGTCATGGTGATGACCTCCCGTACCTGTTCTGCAATACCTATTGTAGCAGACGTGTCAAGGCTTGTCTGTGCGGCCTGCCAACTCGTCAAGGGACACATCAAAGAAGTCGGCTAAGGAAATCAGTTTACCAAAGGCTGGCTCCCTTTGCCCGTACTCATATCTCTGATATGCGGAAAGTGTCATACCTACGGCTTCTGCGACCTGCTTCTGGGAAAGACCTCTGGACTTTCTGAGAGCGGTAAGGCTGGCTGAAAAATTCATAATAAAACCTCCAAATGGCGTTGACATTACAGCCAAACGGCGGTATAATGAAACCATAAGGACAGCCGTTTGGCGGTGCTGAATGAAGAAGGGGACGGTGAAATGAGTATCTTAAAGCAATTACGCCTAGCGGCAGGGCTTACTCAAGCCCAGACAGCAGCAGCGGTAGGGATAAATGTAATGACCTACCAACGCTACGAATACGAAAAACGCTATCCCGATGTGTTGACAGCTCTCAGGATAGCGGACGTACTGAAGGTGAAAGACCTTCGCAAGATATGGAGCGGCCACTCCATACCTTGATTATAAAGTCTTTCAGCCTTCTTCGCAAGGAACACAAGTTCTAAAGGAGGTAAGAAAAATGATTGAGAGATTTACAGACCTCAGTAAGCTGGACACTTTCCCAGAGGAAGTGCAGAAGGAAATCCGCCAGTATGAAGATTACGGCAGGGAGCTTGTCTATGTCGAGCATATTCAGCATGAGGAGTGTGGCCATAAAGATGATTACTGGACGATAGTCTATTATGAGCCGCTTCATCAAACTGGCCAGACTTCACCGTATGATGTGTTCTGGTTCGCTTCTCTGAGTTACACGAGCTGGCCTAAGCCCAATCTGTTCAAGTATTTCTACAGCTTGAGAAGGCTGGAGGCAGAAATGCTTGCCAAGCATGAGGGACGGAAGCCCGCAAGTATCGAGGAGGTGGCGTGAGATGAAGCCCAGCAGGATAGACTACATCTTCCGCTCCTGTATGTTGATCTGCAGGCAGGATAAGGAAAAGGCGAAGGCAATGGCCCGGCAGGAAATGCGGCGGCTCTTGAATCTCAACTCTCTCTGGCTCCCACGCCGGGTAGAACACGGGCAGAGGCTTTTAGCAGAGGAGGCATAAGTAATGAGCAGGGCGATTCTTATATATGGAGACAGTGGCTCAGGCAAGACAACGAGCCTGAGAACGCTGAACCCGGAAAGAACATTCATCGTTGATGCAGACCGCAAGGGCCTGTCCTGGAAGGGCTGGAAGAAGCAGTACAGCGGTGATAAAAAAAACTACAGCCAGACTTCAAAGGTCACTCACATTGAAAGCATCTACCAGAAGATGCAGGGCGAGTGGGCAGACAGGTTTGATGTTTTAGTGATTGATGGTTTAAGCACAATCATGGTGGACGATGAGATGGCAAGGGCCAAGGAGCGTGGCTATGACAAGTTCGTGGACTTGGCCCAGTGCATTTGGAATGTGGTGTCTGACGCTCATTTGATGCGTGATGATTTGACGGTGGTGTTCATCGGTCACGCTGAGACTATCCGTGATGATTCTGGCATGGCATGGACCCACGTCAAAACGGGCGGCAGAAAGTTAGACAAGATTGTACTGGAAAGCAAGTTCAACACTGTTCTTTGGGCAAAGGCTCTTGACGGTAAATATGTCTTTGAAACTCAGTCGGATAAGTCCACAGCGAAAAGCCCCATGGGGTGCTTTGAAAAACAGATACCCAACGACATGAAATTTGTCGTAGATACATTGAAAGCATATGAGGAGGAATAATCAATGAGACGAGTTGAAAATTGGGACAGCATTCAGGCGGTAACCGGTGGCGGGGAGCAGCTTCCTGCCGGCATATATAAAGTCGGCATTGTGAGTGCATCTGCCGGGGTTACGCAGACTGGCAAGGAGAAGCTGGTGCTTGCGCTTGAGGTCACGGAGGGTGACTATCAGGGCATTTTCTCCCGCAAGTTCAAGGCTAAGAAGCAGTACAACGAGAAGGCACAGTGGCCTTGCCTCTTCCATCAAGTCACCGAGGGCGATTCTATCGGCAGGTACAAGGGACTGATTATGGCGATTGAGGCAAGCAACCCTGGGTATCATTGGGACTTTGACGAAACCACGCTCAAGGGAAAAATTTGCGGGTGCATCTTCCGTGAAGAAGAATACATAGGCCAGCGTGACGGCAAAGTGCACACCAGCTGTAAGCCGTATGCCATTATCCCGATTGAGGATATGGACACGGCAACGGTGCCGGAGAAGAAGTGTGTTGAGCCGCAGGAACCGAGTGGCTACTATGGCAACGAAGAAATTCCCTTTTGATATATGGTCAGATTGATTGATTTCAGGAAGTTGTCTCCTGCTACTCTCGATGAGGTTTTGAGGGTAGCAGGGGTAACTACTGAGGACAGAGACTGGCTTAAAGCCCGTGGCGAGCCTGTAGGGGCGTTGGAGTTTCCGGACAGGTATAAAGTATCACGTGCCCAGCAGAAAAAGGCTCATGCCCTATTACAGGCGGTCTGTCGATGGTCAGGATATACGCCGCTTGAGACTGAGAAGACCATCACAAAGCAGATGTTTCTGGACAGTCAGCTTCCTACGGTGGCTGATGAATTTTCCCTCTCAGATTGCAGCAGGGAAATAGCTAGAATGTATATCACATATCTGATTGACTTCTGTCTGCTCCACGACATCCCCTGTGGGGAACCGATGTGGAAGCTGGCTGAGGACATTCCCAAGTATGTTTACATGGCACTTGTCCATAAAAGGTGCGCCGTGTGTGGTCAGAAAGCGGAGCTGCACCATGTGGATGCTGTGGGAATGGGCCGCAACAGGAAAGAGATTTGCCACCTGGGAATGAGGGTGTTGCCGCTTTGCCGGACGCACCATATAGAAATTCACACTATTGGCAGAGAAGATTTTCTCAACAGGTACATACTGGAGCCTGTGAAGGTCGATGAGAGAATTGCAGAGGTTTATCGTTTAAGAAATGAGTGATAGTTATGGGGTATCCTTGGGATTACATCAGACAGTGGAACACGTTCATGGATTTAAGTCTCGGAACATTGACAAGAACCGAAGTAATATTGTACATGAGATTGTTTCAGTGCAATAACGCCATAGGTCGAATCGAGTGGTTCGGAGCTAACAATCTTATGATAGCCGGTTACGCTGAAATGGATGAAAAACTTCTAATAAAGACCCGTAACGCACTCAAGCAAAAAGGATTCATAGACTTTATTCCTGGCAAAAAGGGACAACCAACAAGATACAAGTTGATACTGCTTTACGAAATAGACTGGTCGGAAGCCAGCAAAAAGCCAGCAAAAAGCCAGCAAAAAGCCAGTGAATCACCCAGTGAAAAGCCAGTGAATCACCCAGACATAATAAAAGATAAAGAGAATAAAGAAAAAAAGAGTAGTGCGCAAAGCGCAAATGCGCAAGATGCGCAATTTGATGAGTTCTGGAAAGCCTACCCAAAAAAGAAGGATAAAGCGAAGGCAAGGAAAGCCTACGCCAAGTTAAAACCAGACACGGCTCTTCACAAAAAAATACTGACTGCCATTGAGAAACAAAAACAGTCTGAGCAGTGGCAAAAAGATGGAGGTCAATTTATTCCTTTGCCTACCACGTGGATAAATGGCGAGCGTTGGGAGGACGAGGAAACTGTAGATGTATGGGTAGAGCCACATTCTCAGCCACTCTCTCAGGACGAGCAGGAGAAACGCCGGAGAGAAAGGCAGGACTATGACGATATGCTGGCGGCGTTGGCTGAAGGAGGTACATGATGGTCAATCTGGATGACTTGAAAAACATCGAGGCTGAGGAGGAAGTGCTGAACTTTATCATGGTAAAGCCGCATAGGTTCCATGACATAAGCCATATTCTTAGGGCAGATGACTTCTACCGAGAATCGCACAGAATTATTTACAGGGCAATGGCTGAGATGATTCTTGCTAGAGAGCCGTTAGATATAGTGACACTCACAGAGAAGTTAAGGCATGACGGGGCCCTGGACAAAGTGGGCTTTGGGACCATAAAGCATATTGGCATGGTTGGTGTAGTTGGGTGTGTGGAAGCACAGGCTGAAATTGTTGCAGAACATTCCCGGCGCAGGCGACTTGTGGAGAAGGCAAGGGCACTTGAGGTGATGGCGGCAGATTTTAAGCAGGACATAGAGAGGCTTGCTTATGACTTTGCCAACGATGTTTCCGGCATGACGGCAACGGCTGACGAGAACACGAAGACGGCGAAGGATGCTGCTATGGAATTGGCAGCACTCATTGACCAGCGTTCTGCACGGCAGGGAGAAATGTTGAATACAGGACTTGCAGACGTGGACAAGTATCTGACGGGGTTTGAGCCTGGACAGCTTATTGTCATAGCGGGCAGACCTGGGCATGGCAAAACTGCACTTGCTGGAACCATTGCGGTGAATATGGCGCAGCGTGGGAAGCGGATTCTCATGTTCTCAATGGAGATGAGTCGGGAGGAAATGCTGGGAAGGTTTGTTTCACGGGTTGGTGGCTTGTCTGGTGAGAAGCTGAAGAAGCCCAATGATATGAGCCAAGACGAATGGGATAGGTATATCAAAGGGCTGGATGAAGTAAGCAAGTTGCCTCTCACGATTAACAGCCAGGGTGCGCTTACTCCTGCTGATGTGGCAAGTATAGCAGCGAGGTGGGAGAGCAATGGCGGTATTGATGTGATTGTGATTGATTACTTGCAGCTGATGAATAGTGGAAACAGGTCTGATAACAGAGTGCAGGAGATTAGCTATATTACCCGGAGTTTGAAGAATCTGGCGGTAAATCTCAAGGTGCCAATCATCTTGCTATCTCAGCTTAGTAGGGCAAACGATAAAGAGAATCGTGCGCCCAAACTGACTGATTTGAGGGATAGTGGCAGTATTGAGCAGGACGCAAATACAGTACTGCTGATTCATAGGGAAAGTCATCTTAGCGATGACATGAAAACGCAGGAGTTGACCAATAAAACTTTTGTGAATATAGCTAAGCAGAGAGATGGCGAGTGTGGCACTGTGCTGGTGACGTTTATTCCGAGCCGGGGTTATTTTGTGAATTACATTGATGAGGGTCGCTATGAGGCTAAAGGCTTCACACCTCCCGTTTGAAAGGATAAGGATATATGAGATTGTACTCAGCGAATGATGTGCGTGATTACCATTATTTGAGCAATAAGTATTCTGAGATAACTGACACGATAGCAAAGCAAGAAGAGGGGAGAGCGTCGGTGGATGTGATAAACACCATCGAATGCAAATATCACTTGAAGCTGATTATGGCAACCAAGGAAATGATGAATGACCTTGGCGTTGAAGTCCCAGACGATAAGGCTAAAGAGCTGGGGTTTGAGCTATGAGCGAGAAGTTTTTACAGCACCTAAGAGAGTTGATTCTCCGGGGCTACGTTGCGGGGCTGATTCCCAGGGAACTGGCGAGGAAGAAATGCAACATGATAACGAGGGAGATTGAACGGCATAGCCAGAGGGAGAGCGTGAAGTGAACATAGGGCTGATTGACGTAGACGGCACCAGCTTTCCTAACCTGGTGCTGATGAAGCTGAGCGCATGGTATAAGCAACAAGGGCATGACACCTTTTTGCTGAAGCCCGATGATGTTCTCAATGGCGAAAACCTGTTCACACCGTATGACAAACTGGTTGGAGCTTGCGTATTCACAAAGAACGCAGGAACAGCACGAACCTTGCAGAGTATGGGTGCTGATATTGGCGGTATCGGCGTAGATAACAAGCGCGTTCTCCCAGACGAGATAGAGCATATCTATCCTGATTACTCACTCTATGGCATCACCGATACTGCCTACGGCTTTCTCAGCCGTGGTTGCCCAAGAGGTTGTTCATTCTGTGTAGTGGCTGGCAAGGAGGGCAAACAATCACGCAAGGTAGCCAATCTCTCTGAGTGGTGGAGTGGGCAGAAGCATATTAAACTGTGTGACCCTAATCTGCTGGCCTGTCCTGAACACATGGAGCTACTTGAACAACTGGCAGAGAGTAAAGCCTATGTTGATGTGAACCAAGGGTTCGATGCCAGACTTCTCACGCCGGAGATTGTCGAAGCAATGAACAGGGTGAAAATATCCGTTGTGCATTTTGCTTGGGATAATCCGAAAGACAAAGTGGTGCAAGATAAACTGCTGATGTTCAGCGAATTAACCACGATGCCAGACACGGGGGGGAGAAACAAAAGAGTTTATTGTCTCACGAACTATTGGAGTACGTTTGCGCAGGATTTAGAGCGTGTCTACTGGCTGAGAGATAACGGCTATGACCCGTATGTGATGATTTATGAAAAAGAGACAGCACCAAAGAAGCTAAGACAGTTTCAAAGGTGGGTGAATAACAAATTTATTTTCAGAAGTTGTGAGAGGTTTGAGGATTATGGGAAGCATGAAAGCAGCAGCAATGGCAGAAGTTGAAGCAGAACAGGCAAGGGCTGAGAGGTACGCCGAGGGCTACCATGACGGCTTTAGTGACGGCTATGACCGTGCGCTGGCGGACATTAAGAAGCTGAAGCGGGTGGCAGTAGAAGAATTGCTGAGAGGGTTTGGGCATGGGCTGGATAAAGCGGAATCTTGATGAGATTGAACTGTTCTTGTTTTGCTGGGCAGGTGTATGGAATATTGTTCACGGCATAGTCAATGTAAATACATTGCAGGTACAAATTGGAGTCCTCTTCCTCTGCGTTGGCTTTATAGACTACAAAGGTGGCAGGGATAGGTAAGAGTATAGGCGAGTAGCTAGAACCGCTCAGAGGGGCGTTCCTGGCGGCGAGAGAGGCATATTAGGAGGAGAGCATACGATGAGTTTGGCAAGGCGAATGGCAAGAAGGGATGCCATCCCGGAAAGCGTGAAGCGCGAGTGGTATGAAAAAGGCGTGCGTGCAGGCGTTGAAAGTGTCCGCAATCAGGTCACGGAGCAGCTAAGAAAAGCGTATGACCAGGGCTTTACGGAGGCGAAAGTAAAAGCGCATATCTCGATGACTGTATCGGCGGTTGCTGTGCTGCATGATAAGCATGGCTGGGGCAAGGTCAGGGCTAAAAGGTTTGCAGACGAGCTTGATGAGTTGTCGGAATGCGTAAATAAAGGCCTTGTGAGTACCACGGACTTAATGCAAATGCTTGTCGATGATGGACTGGATTTTTGCAGTAAAGCCACGGTGGAAGACGGAAACGGCAAGACTTATTTGCTGGATTTGGCGAAGGTGACGAAATGAAACTGAGCATTTATAAAAATCCACGCAATGACCACACATACCTGGTCAACAGAAAGGGCAATAACTACATGATTGTCGAGCGGGACTGGATGGGCAATGTGTTTCAGATTATGGCGATTTACAACAGTCAAGAAAACGCCCAGGATGTGCTGGATAAATTGTGTGATGCAATGGATTGGCGTTTTTGCGGAGAACAAGAAGAGGCAGGTCAGTTAGATGGGTAAGGCAGAACGAGAGCGTGGGAAGCGTGGAGAACGGCTGTTTTGCTCTCTTTGCAGAGAGCACGGCTATGATGTTCACAGAACCGCTCAATTTCGTGGGAACACTGGTGCTGCTGGCGATGTAGAAGGCTTGCCTGGTATTCATGTCGAGGTCAAGAATCAGGAGAGATTGAACTTGCGTGATGCGATGGCTCAGAGCATACGAGACAGCGGAGCCGAGGGCAAAGGGAATATTCCCATCGTGGCTCATAAGAAAAACAATGCAGACTGGCTCATAACGCTGAGAATAGGAGATTTTTTTGAGATCTATCGAGAGTGGGAGGCAGGGAGAGATTGAGGGTACTACCAGGGCTTATGTTTAAGAGCGTGGAAGATGCAGGACGATGGCATCTAAAGGCGGTGGATGGCGGAAATCACATGAAAAATGCGAATCGCAAGCGGGCAGGCAGGCCCAGGATGAGCAAAGCTGAGTTTCGTAGGCGGCTGATGGGGGACTTGAAACATGAAGTATAAAGTCGGAGATAAAGTAAAAATACGGGAAGATTTGATTGACGGTAAAGAGTATGGCGATAATATTTTTGTGCCAGAAATGAAGCCGTGGTGTGGGCAAGTTGTCACTATTGCGCATTGCGAATATGGTAATTATTTGATAGAAGGTTGTGATAATTGGGCGTGGACGGATGAAATGATAGAAGGGCTGGCAGTTGACGATGCAGTAACTCACCCATCACATTATACCGATGGGAAAATCGAGGTCATCGATTTCATAAGGGATAAGAAGTTGGATTTTTGCAGGGGAAATGTTGTCAAGTATATCAGTAGGGCTGGCAAGAAGGGCGATAAAAGCAAAGAGCTTGAGGATTTGAAGAAAGCCCGTCAGTATTGTGATTTCGCAATTGAGGAACTGGAGGGCAGAGATGGGAATTGATACACTGCTGGCAATAATGTTTGCCATTGCCATGATTTCATCAGTAGTGAGCCTCGCTTTAGCAAAGCAGATGTCCGAACGCTGGTCACAATTTGCAAGGGAGTTGATTGACAGTCAGAAGCAGATGAACAGGGAATGGGCAACATTTTACTTGAAGATTTCTGGCTGCGCAGATGCTTGCAAGATAATAACGGAGGAAAAGAAAGATGAACAGCAAAGCTGATGGAGGCTCGTGTCCTTGTGATGATTGCACAGCGAGGGAGGACATATGATATGAGTGAGAAAGAGCAGATTATGGATAAGGTTATAGACCTGCTGAGAGAGTTAGAAGCCAATGTCAAAGATGAGCGGCCAATTCCAATCGTAAAAGACAGACGCAAAGGCCCGGTTAAGGACTGTACTCTCAAAGACTGGCTGCAGAAGCTCAACGAGGAAGTAGACGAGTTGAAGGACGAGTTGCTGTCGGTCTATACGCTTGAAGATGTGCCGAGCAAGTGCAGGGAAATGAGAGAAGAAAACAAAAAGCTCATCGTGGGTGAGTTGTGTGATGTAATTGAAGTTCTGTATTCGATGGCGGATTCTATGACCATTAATGGGGATGATATACAGGACGGAATACACAACAATAATGTGAAGCTGAAGGAGCGTGGGTGCATTGACTAACGGAGAGCTGGACAAGATTCTGACCGAACACGAATCAGGTATTGTAGTGCTTGCTAATGAGGAAGATGGTGTTGCGTGTGGCTTCAAGGGCGATGTGAGTATGATTATGGTGCTCATCGGCATGACTATGGTCGAGATACACAAGGTATACGGCGAGGACTACGAGAAGCTGGGCAGGATACTGAATGATGTTGTATCAAAACAGATTGAGTATGAGCATAAAGAGCGGGGTGAAGCATAATGTTTGTGCCGATTATTAGAGTGAGGGATAAGCATTCCGGGCAAGAGCATATCGTTGGCTTTGATAAGCACGATAGTCTGATTAGGGGAGATAATGGCAGTGTGATATACCGCAACCTTCAAAACGGTGACAGCTCAGACGATGGCTATGAATTTGTTTTTGAAGAAGATGAATACGGGGCATTCGTGGAAATGGTTAATGTTGAAGAAGCGGTGGAGATGTGGCAGAAAGCCGAGAGATTAAGCAAGGAGAATAAAGAAGCATTGGAAAAGATGCTTGGCAAAGATGTAGTGATAATGTCGTGAGGAGTTATGGTGAGTATGTGGAATGTAGCTGTGGAAGCTGGGCGAGGATTGTCCGAGCTGAGGACCGGCAGCATAGGGATCGGATAGTTTGTGCTAAATGCGGACGCGTGACGATTGCTGACAACATCCCACTTGGCAGAAGGATAGAGCTTGTAGGCGATTCAGATGACGATTATACAAGCATTAAAGATGAAAAAAATAAAAAAACTCTTTACTAGGTGGTAGGGAGAGTTAGAGTAGAGTCAAAGGAGGCGAGGGAAATGAGCAACTGGAGAGATAAAGAGCCTACTGAAAAGCAGTTGAAATTGATAGCTGAAATACGAGAGTTCTCGGAATATTCCCCTCCACCGTTTGATGGTACTACTAGGGGTGAAGCCTGTGACTGGATACAGAAGCACTTAAAATTAGCCCACGAATCATTATGGGCCATAGAGCACGGATATTAAGATTAATGAGGACAATGGCAATAACTGATGGCCGTTGAAGGGTGGGGACGATGACTAAGATGGATTTTTGGCGGAACTTCGAGGAAATTATGAGGGGTTGAAGGAGGATGAGGACGATGGCGAGTTGTAAGGTGATTGAGCATTGGTATACCAACCCAGATTATGATGGCATGAAGGATAAAGAGATAAGGGCCTGCATAAACCAGAAAGAGCAGTTCTATAAAGGAATTAAGCTGAACTGCATACCACGCCGAGACTATGCTGTAATGAAAGCAAAAAGATTTACTCTGAATGGCACTAATCAGAATGTCTGGATTCCCAATAAGCATTTAGATAAGCATGGCAATATCAAGCCGGGTGAGGACATTGATTATGTTTTCAGAAAGAGCTGGCGGCAATGCACTAAGGCAGGAATAGATTTGGGTTGCGTTTGTGGTAGCCATGGCTGGAACTTCCGCAAATTTGAGCAAGTTGAAGGAGGGCGAGGAAGATGAGGATTGAACCTCTGCGTGAATACAATATTTGCTGTTTGACCAAGGACGAATTTTCAGTTATACGAAATGCCTTAGATTGCTATGCAAAAGACGGTGATGTTGGGTGGGAAGACAGGAAAACCGCAGAAAATATACATAACTTGATGTTTGAGCGTACGGTAGGTGAGGACGATGAAAGAGATTGATTTGAAAAAATGTCCGTTTTGCGGAAGGGAGGATATTCACGCTAAAATCGTAAATCATGATGGATATGATGTAGGTATCGTATTTTGTATAAATTGCGGTGCGCAGGTTAGGGTTTTCAACAGCCAAGAAGAAGCAATTGAAGTCTGGAATAGGAGATGAAATAGGAGGGATGACGATGCCGAGAAAGGTTAAAGGACAACCAGATAAACGTATGCAAAAATGGCAAAGCTTACAGCGTAAGCAAAAACAACAAAAACAAAGAGAGGCACAGTTGGATACAATGGCAGAGATACAGAGGGGCGCATGTAAACCGCTTGATTGCGCTGCATTTGTGATTCCCTCCGGGGATATTGTTGCAACGATATTGTTGGATAGTCGGCAGAAGTGGGAGTACGAAATTATTCCAAGTAGCTTGCATTACCGGTTGCATCATCAAAACGTGACCATCACAATGTCGCGGGAGAGGTTTGAGAATGGTTGGGAAATCATTAAGGAGGGCTGACGATGGAGCATAAAGTGCTTGGAAATGTAGAAGGTATTAGTATTTCTGTTGATGGCAATAAGGTCATTGCTAAAATGGGTAATAAAGTAGGTATTGCTAAGTGTTCTCCTGAAGATAAATTTGATATTTTTGTTGGGACAAAGATAGCACTTGAGAGGTTGGAGGAAAAGGTGAAACCGTATCAATGGCTGAAAGACGGTGTACAATATTTCTACCCTGATTTGGCAGATTACCGTTTATATTGTACCGCCTATTACGATACTAATGGCCATCACAGTAAAATTATGAAAACGCGTGGCCTTATCTTCCAGACAAGAGAAGAAGCGTTCGAAGTGGCAACGAAAATGCTGGCGGTTCTGAAGGAGGGCTGACAATGACACTGGAAGAAGCGATTGAGAGACTGGAAGAAAATTTAATAGAACTTCCTCACAATGCCAAAGAATATGACCAGGGATATATGGCTGCAATTACTGACTTGAAGGATTTGGTTGATGAAGATAAGGAGGACCGACGATGAAGTATAAGCGTATTTTGAGATGGCAGTATAAAGTCAAGTATACGCATAATGACCGAAAGCATAGATATTGTCAACTCAGAAAAATATTGATGATATGCGGTTCGGAGTGCAGCAGAAGTTTATTGATGACATTTCTGGACTGGAATAGTCACGATAAAGGCGGGTGTATTTTGCACAGGAGGGCTGACGATGGCAGAGAATAAAATGGCCCAGGTCGCAGAGATGTTCGGTAAAAGGATTGGAGAGGAATTTCGTTTAAAAGCGGTATTCGGAAATAAACTGGTGCGTTTTTGTGAAAAAGGCGTGGAATATTATAGCGTTGTCATGTGTAGATGGAAGCCTAGTGAAAGGATATTGATAATGCTACTCACGGGCGAAGCTGAGATCGTGGAGGACGAGGATAATGGGAATGATTGACGGCGAGGAAGCTATACGGCGTATGGCAAAATTGATAGAGCTTTATTCAAAACACGGTTATGGCGATGTCACAAAATACAACACGGCAGTAGATCATTGTTGCGGTGTGATTCAAAATATGCTAAAGGAGGCGCAGGACGATGACCAGGGCTGAACTAATGGATTTAGACAACTTGCTTGAGAAGTTTGAAGATGAGTATTACCCCAGGGAGAAAATTAGGTCGCAGGGGGCAGATGTATATAATGCAGTCTGCATCGTGAGTTGCGCCATTCAGTTTGAATTGGAGCAGGTGGAACAGGAGGGCTGACGATGGCGAAAAAAGATAAAGAATTCCGGCTGTGTTATTTTAGAGATAATGTCCTCTATTTCACGGATAATTTTGCTCGCCAGTGGGGGGACGATTGGAATGACGAGCCCTACGATTGTAACGCGGGAGAGCCGTATGAGTGGAATGATGAGGAAGATGATGACTGGAACGAAAATCACGGGCATCTCCGGTATATCGGCATCAAGTCAGATGGCTGGCTTAAAGTGACCGGGTGCCTGGGCGATCCGTACAATGTGCGCTATAGCGTGGAAGAGATTAATAAAGGTGCTATTGCATGGCTATATTCAGATGAGGCTGGTGGGCTGATGGCCGGGGCATCGATGGACGAGGCTATTGCGTGGTGCAGGAAAGGGAAAATTAAATGGGGGGAGTTGACGGAATGACAGGCAAGCTGATCGAAGGGGCAGATTATCATGTCGTATCGTTTAGTGGCGGAAAAGATAGCACTGCAATGTTGCTACATATGCTTGAGTTATCAATGCCCATTGATGAAATCATCTTCTGCGATACTGGAGCTGAATTTCCACAGATGTATGATCATATCGCCAGGAGAAGTACATCGGCAGACCGATAACGCGATTAAAAGCAGAGCGTGATTTTTACGGCTTCATGTTTGATTACGAGGTTAGTGCCAGAAGAACTAAAAACGCTAGTTATTACGATAAAGGATTATCGTGGCCTAGCGCAAGAATAAGATGGTGTACCCGGCGGCTGAAAGCTGACATTGCGGATAAATATGCCAGGGAAAAAGCCAAAGAATATAATTTAGTGCAGTATATTGGCATAGCGGCTGATGAACAGCATAGGGCAAAGATAAAGCGGTATCCACTCATTGAATGGGGCTGGACAGAGCAGGATTGCTTGAACTACTGCAAAAGCAAAGGTTTTGACTGGGGTGGCTTGTACGACATATTTAGTCGTGTATCGTGCTGGCTGTGCCCGCTACAACGAATGGATAGCTTGAGGGCGTTGAGACATAATTTCCCGGTGTTGTGGACTACGCTTCTTGATTTAGATCACAAAACATGGCGGACTTTTCGGACTGATTATAGTGTTGATGAGTTGGAGGCTAAATTTGCTGCTGAAGATGAAATAGAGCTTAGACAGATTAAATTGTTTATTTGAGGTGGTATCTAATGACCAACGGCGACTGGGTAAGAAGCATGAACAACGAAGAATTGGCACAGTTCATAGTCAATATAATGACGGTGGTCGAAGGTAGAAAATTCGACAGAGAGAATGCCTGCTTGAATCTTGTTGCCATGCTTTACAAAGAGAGGAAAGAAGATTGTGAATAAGATTACAGCATTTTTGGTTTGCCTGTGCTTGTCACTGGCAGTTGCCCTTGGGGTTGCTCATCATGATTTGTACGAGGCTAGACAGACGGTGGATAAGCAGGAGAGGCAGTTAAAGGAACTGTACGGGCAGGTCAATGAGCTGACGTTGCAGTATGTCGAGATTGTCAAGCGGATAAACAGGCACGGAGGGCAGGGGCAATGACTGACAAAGAGGCAATGATGCTGGCTAAAAAACTTGAGGCTTTTTGTTACGACAAGGACGGTTGCTATAGGTGTCCGTTCAGAATAAAATCTCCTGCATTAAAGTGTTATATTTGTGCTTTAGATAGCAAACCTAACAATTGGAATTTAGATTTTGCAGCTGGAGGGACAGGCAATGACTAAAGAGCAGGAAGACCGCTTGCGCTGCATAAATGGCGCATTGATAACTCTCAGGTGTGAGCGAGATGAAATGTTGCGGAAAGACCCGGAGAGTGATTGGGGCAAGATGCTTGATTCAGCCATAGGGCACATCGAAGCTATGACAAGAGAGTGGGCCTATGCAATAGGGCACCCGGTGGACATTAGCAATGAGGCGATAGCTGAAATAGCGGAGAGGATGGCACCTATCGTTGTGGAGGTAATAAAGCATGGAGGGGGTAAGTATGAGCAATGAAGAACATCTGATAGAGAACGCACTTTGCGCATGGCAAGAGGTGCTGAAAGGCCGCTGGACTTCTGACTATGCAAAAGAATATTTCAAGACAACTAAGTACAATGAGAATATGGCACATGGGGCCGGTGTGTCTCTTGAGTTCATCTGGGATATTGCCCTGTATGTAACATATGTCTGGTGCGAGGGTCGCATAATGGACGAAGGGGCAGGCACTACCAACGCTGATGCGATAAGGCTTATGTCGGATGAGGAATTGGCCAAGTTCCTTGACTCTTATGTTGAACCGTGTCATTTCTGCCCGGCAAGTGATAAAGGGGAGTGCTCAATGGATGGTTGCCAGGCGGAGAGGCTGAAATGGCTTCGGCAGGAGTACAAAGGGGGTAAGCTGAAATGAAGCTATACACATGGGAGGACTTATGCGATTTTGAGTTTTTGCTAGGGGAGAAGTATCGTATCTCGCATATGATTCGTGCGATTGACGCTAACCCGATTGATGAGGCCGATGGCATTAGGAAACGGCTGTATTGCAAGTATTTGAGGACGATAGATGAAGCGGTTAAGGAGCTGGGGCGTGAGGTGCCGGAGGATAAAGCAACGGTGCTGTTGCAGGACGATAATATCAGCAGTCGGATGTAGTTTTAATCGTGCTTGAGATTGGAGCTTATGACATGGAGTATAAAACAAGGCGGAAAAAGGCTTATAGTCTGGTCAAGAGTATCTTCAGAGCGGAGAAGGATATTAAGCTGGCTGTGCTTGAGGCCAAGACAGCTAAGAGGAAGGAGATTTGTGGCGGTGGGGGGCAGTCGTATAAGTCAGATCCAACGGCGGGGGAGACTATCCGGCATTTAACAGAGGTGCCTGTGATACGGCTGGATAACTGGATTATTCACCGGCCTGAGGATTGGCTGCGGGTGATTGCTTATACATACGAAAATACAAGGGAGACTGAGCGGGCTGTAATGCGAAAGTATTACAACGGGCGTAAGATTTCAGAGATTGCTTTGGATGATTGCGGTTATGCTGAGTCTACTCTTTACGCTATACTTGATAATTTTCAGCATATGGCGGTAGAGATTGCTTGCCAGTATGGGCTGGTGCGGGTCGTGGACGCATAAAAAGAACCCTAGGTATATAACCTAGGGTTGAAGTGTTTTCGGCTGTTAGTCGGCTTGTGGTACGCTCTGACCTGCTTTTTCGTAGCAGGCTATACGGATATACTGGGAGAGAGATAGGTTTTCGGCTTCAGCGAAGGAACGGAAAAGCTCTCGTTCGCCTTTGGGGATTCTTAACGATATGTTGTCATATACCGCCTGTTGATACTTCTTGGTAGCTCTTTTCTGTGCTTCTGAAACTGGCATAGTGTAAAACCTCCTTGTAACGCATTATATCATATCAGCGGATATCGGCAAGGGCTTTGTATCCTTCGTCCAGCCAATACCCTTTGGGTGCCCAGGGAATTTGCTTGCCACCTATGCGGTGATGGTAAAGATATTCTACCGCCATCAGCATATCTTCTAGCAGTTCTGTGCTGAGCCAGGTGTATTCGTGGTGGCAGCCTACTTCATGCCATAGTACATAGTTTGTGTTGATTCCCTCTTTGTACTTACTGACATGCCATGTCCAGTGGTCGTTCATGCGGTCGAGCATGGACTTGTAGGGGGCAGGCAGGTCAACAATGGTACTTATGTCCGACATTTGCATAACGCCGGGTAGTTCTCTCATGGTCATTCCTCCTTCCTAGAAGGGTTAATCCTTCCATTGACCCCACCACGCTGGTGGTGGAGCCTTGCAGGGATTAAGCCACATACTTCCTGTAGTCGTCGTAGAAAGGCTGGGCAAATAAATCAGGGCGGTATTTTTTGACGATTGACATGTAGTTTATGCTGGAGCTGTCAATCTTGAGGATTTCGCAGAGTAGGGAGATACGGAGCCTGTAGCCGTGGGCCGCCCTTCTGTCGTTGTCGTCACCTATCTTGGTTTTGAGATATCCATCGCAACACATGGCCAGGAAGTTATAGCAGCGGGCTTTTGTGGATTCTCTTTTCTTGGTTTCCATGGTCTATTCCTCCTTGATATTCTTTAGTCGTAGTCTGATTCTTGAGCGGCTAAAATCATGTTTTCATGGTCCGGGCCGTCAACGGCGGGGCTGGCGTACATTCCCCCGGCTATGAGGTGCGGGACGGCTATTATCCGCCCTGCTGGCTCCCCATTGATAAACAAAAATCCGTCTTCTACTTTTGCTGTTAGGTGTTGTGGGAAATTGTGGTGCCGTCTCCATGATTCAATCATCAGTACGGTATCCTTAAACCGGAATGAGAAAAAGGCGGTAGCTCCTACTTTTCCCAGAGAGATCTGCGGGCAAATATCGCGCCGCACGAACTCGATAATGTCGTGCCTATTCATGTTTTTTCCTCCTGTTTTTGGTATAATATACATATGGTTATTCACTGCTTTGGCAGCTTGTAAAACCTAGCAGGGAGGGCTAGTCCCTGCCAAGCTTTCAAGGTGTCAAAGTTCGTTTGATGCTCTTACGATAGGTGCCATGGAATATCTTCCGCAAGGGTGGATAGTTCCTTCGTTGTCTATAACGGTGATTTTCCTTTTTCCTATGATGGTTTCCATCTTTATGTCGTAGAGTGTTACGGTTTTTGCTGTCCTGGCGGTGACGGTGTAGGCGAATATACATTCATGGTCGCAAATGCTCCGGGCAAAGTAGGTTTTCCCTACTTCAAAGGTTTTCACGGCTTATGCCTCCTCCCAGTGATTCTTCCAGTATTCCTCGACACTTCCAAACATCATGTAGTAGTTAATGGCTGCTATGCCTTCCACGTTGACGATTTCTGCAATGTCCATGTTGGATACTATTATTCCCAGCTCTTCGCTGTGGGCCTGCAGGACTTCTATCATGTTGTCGTAGTCATAGTTACCATTGGGGAGTACCTTGTCCCATACCATCGCTATGTGGTCAGTGCCGGGGACTTTGTGCTCGTCTGGGTAAACTCTTATGATGTACATATAACTCCCTCCTTATTCAGTTGTCCTATCTTCGCCACCTCTGGTGGTTTATGGAACCCGGCAGTTGCCTGCCGGACTCTTAAACAATCAGAAGTTATGCCGCGTCCCTCATGTGCCCTCTTTCTTTCAGTGAAGTCCAATGGCGTTCACCGACGATAATATGGTCGAGTACGGGGATATCCATCACGTTGCCTGCTTTAATAAGGCGTTCAGTAACGTGTATATCCTCACGAGAGGGTGAAGTGTCTCCGCTGGGATGATTGTGCGCTATGATAATTGAAGCGGCGTGTCCTTTGGTAGCTGCTTCAAATACTTCACGGGGGTGTACGACTGAAGCGGTGAGGCTGCCAACGGATATAACACTATAGCCAATGATATGGTTTTTGGTGTTCAGAAGGATCACGACAAAGTGTTCTTTCTTTTCCTTGCCGATTCGTGGCATTAAGTAGGCGGCAGCGTCCTCTGGTCCGTGTATAACATCAATTTTCTCGTTGCTAGTGCGGTTCATTCTCTTCGCTATTTCAATAATGGCCCTGCACTTGAGTGCTTTTGCTGGAGTGATGCCTTCTTCTCCATAGCTGGCAGCTTCAAAGGATTCACAAACACGGCTCCCGGCTCCCAGCAAAGAGTCTCTGATTCTTTTGTAAGTCTCTGGCTCCAAGTCTGTCACGATAGAGAAAAGTTCTTCATCGGCTAAAAATTCGACTCCGCCGCTCTGGATTTTCTCATTGATGTCGTGTCTGGTGGTCGCTTTCATGGTGGTTTCCTCCTTTGTGGTAGTAGTTGTTTAATTCCTCCATGCTCTCCCCTAGTTGCCTAAGGGAGAGTTGCAAGAATTAAGCACTATTTGTGGTTATAGTGGAATGCGGTGCAATGGTAGTAGCTTTCCACGCTTACATGATATCTGGATGCAGGGTAGTGGGGGGAGATTTTCGTGAATGTGAACGTATTTCATGTTCCAGTGGTCACGGCGAGCGACTGCTTCAACTTCTTCCGCTTGTGCAAGTGTGTCGCACTCGATGATGAATTTTGAGATACGGCCAACGGCTCCACCCCAGCCGCTCAAAGACTTGTCGTTCATGGTCACATAATACTTTTTCATTTTAATAACCTCCCTTAGATGAAGCTGATGATAAAAGCGATGGCGGCTGCCAGGTTGATGATTTTCAGCAGGTCAATGGCTGCATCACAGTTACGGTTGATTTCTTTGGCTGCTCTGTACTCTGCCATGATGGAGTTGTGCAGCTCGATTTCTTTCCTAGTCATTTTGATTTCCTCCTTTATAATGCGTGCATTATATTTAATAGTACAGTAAGTGATAGGATAGACTTGCTTTGTGCCAGCAGCTGAAGCTGTGCTATCTTGGACTGCTCCTGCCGGGTGTTCTGTTTTCTGTCTGTCCTTTATCTTGATTCCATTATAATGCGTGCATTATATAATGTCAAGAGGTTTTTTGAAAGTTTTTTAGATTTTTTTTGAGAAGGTCAGGAGGTGGCGAAAAATAAGGCTTTGCGGCTCACTCCAATAGTGAGAGGGAAGAAAACCATGGTATAATAATAGTGTGGATAGATAGAAGTGGTCATTTGTGAAACCTCCTAATTCCATAGATTAACCTCCCTTATCGCTGGGGAGGTTTTTCTTTTGGAAGCAGGATCAAGAGGAAAGGGAGTGAGAAAAAATGATTGCTGATGTAAAGATGATTGAATTTGACATTGGCACCGGCGAGAACAAGGCAGCTTCGGATAAGCT
>Ga0326511_10000124_pt1 | contig 58791 bp, 77 predicted proteins | sample 0_2496_0518_D_FD_203701 | JGI IMG/M metagenome (GOLD analysis project Ga0326511, IMG submission 203701) | Bovine rumen microbial communities from UC Davis, California, United States - 0_2496_0518 | ecosystem: Host-associated > Mammals > Digestive system > Stomach > Rumen | place: USA... | reverse complement strand
CCTGAAAAATTCTCCGGGGGTAAAATTGGTGATATGTTTTATATTTTCCATAGGTTTTAAGGGGGCATGGATTTGCATGTATTTCGGTGTTTACTCCTTTCTTACCGCAATACAGCAGAACTGTGCCTCGTTAAAACTTATGGAAAAATCGTTATATTTTCGTTGAAAGGAGAATGTAACCATGGGTAAATCTGCATCAAATGAGGCGGAGCACAAGAAAAAAGTACGCAGAAGACCTGCCATGTCTCCTGATGCAAGAGAGAATCAGCTGATATCTTTGGCTGTCGATCTGGCGGAGCAGCAGCTTCTTGACGGAACGGCATCTTCACAGGTAATAACACACTACCTTAAACTCGGTTCATCAAGGGAACGGCTTGAAAAAGAGCGTCTGGAACGTGAGAATGAGATGCTCCGTGCAAAAACGGAAGCTTTGCAGTCGGCAAAGAGAGTAGAAGAATTGTATTCCAAGGCTCTCGACGCTATGAGGGATTACAGCGGTTATGAAACAGAAGAAGATTAGAAGATATTCTGAGCTCATCATTCTGCCGACATTTGAAGAACGGTTTGAGTATCTTAAACTTAACGGCGGTGTCGGCAAAGCTACTTTCGGAGCAGAAAGATATCTGAATCAGAGCTACTATCATTCTGCCGAATGGAAAAGACTTCGCGATGATATTATTATACGTGATAACGGCTGCGATCTGGCTTGTGTTGACCGTGAAATAACGGGAAAAATACTTATTCATCATCTAAACCCCGTCGATACTGAGGATATTCTCAGCATGACAGAGTATCTTACCGATCCTGAGTATCTTGTATGTGTATCCCATATTACACACAATGCTATACATTACGGGAATGCAGATATTCTCCCGAAAGGGCTTATCACCAGAAAACCGAACGACACCTGTCCATGGAAATGCTTGTAATGGTATTACCCTTAATAAGACACACCGCGAAAAACTTGGCAATATACTTGAATCGCTTAAAGTGCTTAAGTAATTAATTTACTCGACAGGGGCGCCGTGGAAACACGGTGTCTTTATTTTTTTGTGAGGTGATACAGATGAGTAGTATTCTTGACGACATAAAGAAAAAACTCGGCATCCCTGCCGAATATGACCATTTCGACGTTGATATTATAGATGCTATAAATAATGCCTTTGCTACACTTGTTCAACATGGTGTCGGCGACGAGAAGGGTTTTGAGATAACAGACAATACTGCAGTATGGACAGATTTTGTCGACGATATGAGATTGAACTTCGTCCGTACCTACGTATGGCTGAGTGTCAAAGTTGTGTTTGACCCTCCGACAAGCTCGGCGGTTTTGCAGTCATATGAAAACCGCATGAGAGAACTTGAGTGGCGGATGTTTGTCGTTAAAGACAACGACCGATACAACGAAGAGAATGAGAGTGGTTCTTCGGGCGACGAAAGTTCAGGGGGTTCCTGTGATTGTGACATCAATTCTCTTACCGGTGTTCAGATGAACACTCTGTTGAATTTAATAAACAAGGAGTAAAAAATCAAAAGTTTTTCGCGCCACGTTTACAAGGGCTTTTATAGAGAGAAGATGAATAATACATCCTCTCTTTTTCTTTTTCCGAAAGGAGTGAAAAATTCAAAATGAAATATTACCGTATCGTTACCGAATACGATAATGCTCTTGAACACCATGGTATACTCGGTCAGAAATGGGGTGTCAGACGATATCAGAATTCTGATGGATCATTAACTGAACTTGGAAAACAGAGACTTCGTAAAACCATAGATGCTGAAATAAACAAAAATCCTGATAAGTATAATGACGCTGCTAAAATCGCCGCGCTTGAGGCGCGATATAATCAGCGTATAGCGAGTGGAACTGACCTTGCTGAATCTTGGATCACTGATGACGCCAAAGGTCTGAAAAAACTTCTTGAGGCGAGCAGCGGCATACAAAAAACTGCTGAATCCATGGAAAGAGACAGTGCACCGAAGCCTATCAAGAAAAAACTAAACCTCGATAATATTTCCGACGAGGAACTCCGAAATGCTATAAATCGTGCAAACCTTGAAAGACAATACAATGACTTGTTTGCACCCACTGTGCAGCCTAAGATATCGAAAGGGCGTGCCTTTGCAAGAAAAGCTCTCGCAGTCAGTGGCGTCGTTCTTGGTACTGCGACATCGGCAGTTACGTTGGCACTTGCGATAAGAGAGCTCAGAGGGCATTGATATTTCCATATCTTAAATGATTTGTCAAGAGGTGAAAATATGTCGCTTTCAAACACAGCTGTTCCGAGGTATTATGGAGAATTTCGCGACAGAGTGATACACGGCGAAATACCTGTATGTAGGGAAATAGCTATGGAAATGAACCGTATAGATTCGCTTATTGACGATCCACACATTTACTACGATGATAAAGCTGTTGAGGGATGGATACGATTCTGTGAGAGTGAGCTTACACTTACAGACGGCTCCGACCTTAATCTGCTCGATTCTTTCAAGCTCTGGGGAGAGCAGATATTTGGCTGGTATTACTTTGTGGAGAGAAGCGTATATGAGCCCGACCCCGACGGACACGGAGGACATTATGTCCGAAGAAAAAAGAAGAAAAGACTCGTCAATAAACAGTATTTGATCGTTGCAAGGTCTGCCGCAAAATCACTTTATATGGAATGCATGCAGTCATTTTTTCTTACGGTAGACACAACAACCACACATCAGATAACGACAGCCCCAACAATGAAGCAGGCGGAAGAGGTAATATCGCCGTTTCGTACAGCCATTACCAGAGCAAAAGGACCGTTATTCCAATTCATGACTGAGGGTTCTCTTCAAAATACAACCGGCTCGAAAGCAAACCGTACAAAGCTGGCTTCAACAAAGAAAGGTGTGGAAAATTTTCTTACGGGCTCGCTGCTTGAAATAAGACCTATGACGATACCAAAGCTTCAGGGTCTTAATGTAAAGATGTCGTCTGTGGATGAATGGTTATCGTGTGATATTCGTGAGGATGTCATAGGTGCTATTGAACAGGGCGCAGCTAAAGTAGAAAACTATGTGATAATAGCAGCATCTTCAGAGGGAACCGTAAGAAACGGCGCTGGCGACACCATTAAAATGGAGCTTATGGATATTCTCAAAGGAGAATACGTCAACCCGCATGTTTCGATATGGTGGTATAAGCTCGATTCTCTCGACGAAGTAAACAAGCCCGAAATGTGGCTCAAAGCTAATCCGAATCTCGGAAAGACGGTTTCCTATGAAACATATCAGCTTGATGTGGAGCGTGCCGAGCACAATCCGTCGGCAAGGAATGATATTCTTGCAAAAAGATTTGGCATACCGATGGAGGGTTATACCTATTACTTCACGTATGAAGAAACACTTCCACACAGAAAGCGCGAATACTGGAGAATGCCATGCTCTATGGGAGCAGACTTATCACTGGGAGACGACTTCTGCGCTTTCGCGTTTTTGTTTCCGCTTCGAGGCGGTGCTTTTGGAATAAAGACAAGGAACTACATCTCCGCTGTAACAATGGCCAAGCTTCAGGCGTCTCTGAGAGTTAAATACGAGGAATTCATAGAAGAGGGCAGCCTTGTTGTGCTTGACGGTACCGTTCTCAACATGATGGAAGTCTATGACGACCTTGAACGTCATATAGCTGATACTCAGTATGACATAAGGAGTTTCGGGTACGACCCGTATAATGCACGCGAGTTCGTTGAACGCTGGTGCAATGAGAATTCACCGTTTGGTGTCGAAAAAGTTATACAAGGCGCTAAGACCGAAAGTGTCCCTCTCGGTGAACTTAAAAAACTCTCAGAAGAACGACTGCTCTTGTTTGATGAAAAAGTCATGCAGTTTGCTATGTCTAACTGTATAACGATAGAAGATACCAACGGAAATAGAAAACTGCTTAAACGTCGGTATGACCAGAAAATAGACCCTGTTGCGGCTATGATGGACGCCTATGTCGCATACAAGCTGAACAGAGATACTTTTGAATAAGGTGGTGACAAAATCAAAATGGTTTATTATGCAGTTGTTATGCAAGATGGAACACATCTGTATCACCATGGAATACTGGGACAGAAATGGGGTGTCAGACGATACCAGAATCCTGATGGGACACTTACCGAAGCGGGCAAGAAAAGATATTATCGAGAATATGTGTCTGCAACTCGCCGATATGACTTGGAAAAACAAAAAAATAAGCTATACGACAAACTGGACGTTGAAGTCGGCGGCGATATAGGAAAAAGCCCGTATCTGAAAGAAAAGAAGGCTGCACGAAAGGCGTTGGCCGATCAGAAATACAAAGATCGGGTTGCGGATTTAAAACCTGAAAAATGGGCTGAAAAAGACAAATCGATTTTTGACAAAACAGCAGGCTTGGTAACTTCGGCTGCGATGGTAGGTCTGTACAGACCGAAAATTGCAGAATTTACCAGAAATCTGATGTCGTCCGTATCCAGTAGCGCGGTTGCTTCAGGAGCAGGGGTCGCCCTCGGAAACGCTATGTCTACGACGTTGGTCGGAACACTTGCATACACAGTTGGTTCATATGCTGCCAAAACGCTTATTGACAAGTACGGTGATATGGATGTAAAAGACCTTCTGAAAAAGAGGTGACAAAATCAAAATGGTTTATTATGCAGTTGTTATGCAAGATGGAACACATCTGTATCACCATGGTATACTCGGTCAGAAATGGGGTATAAGGAGATATCAGAATCCCGACGGGACACTTACTTCTCTTGGTAAGCAGCGGTATTATAAAGAATTTGAAAAAATAAACCGACAAGAAAATTTCAGACGGCAGGGCTATAAGCTGATCGATAAAGTGCAAAACAAATTAAGAACTGAAATAGGCGGGGACACCGGAAAAAATACGGAATATTCCAAACGAGCCGATGAAGCTCGTGAAAACCGTATTGCTGAAAAACGACAGAACCGATATGTCAAAAATATATCTGACAATAAACCTTCCAACTGGGTGTCGAAAGATAACAGCAAAGTTGCAGCGGGAGTAGGAATAGTGAGTGCACTTGGCGCATCAGGAGTATTGGCATCGCTTAGTAAAAGCGCAGAAGTCGGGGCGGTGGGAGCATTTATATCACAAGGTGCTGCAATGGTTACTTCAGCTTTGAACGCTCCCGCGGCAGTAAGTGTCTTAGCCGGAAGTGTTGCCTTGGCATATGGCACCGGTGTTACGAAAATACTTCTTGACAAGTACGGCAATATGGATGTCAAAGACCTTCTGAAGAAGAGGTGAAAAATTCAAAATGGAACAAATTTCCATAGGTTCACGGCTTAAAAAGGCGTGGAATGTTTTCATGAACCGAGACCCTACAGAATACAATTACAGAACAGGTATGGGATATTCATACCGTCCCGACCGACCTCGATTTTCAAGGGGAAATGAGCGTTCAATAGTGACCGCAGTCTACAACAGAATAGCAATGGATGTAGCGGCAGTGGACATCAAGCATGTAAGGCTGGATGAGAACGAACGCTTTACAGAAGTTATAGACTCAAATCTGAATTACTGTCTCTCTACAGAGGCAAACACCGATCAATCGGGAAGAGCCTTTATTCAGGACATCGTAATGTCAATGTTCGATGAGGGATGCGTTGCTATAATACCATCATTTACTGACTATAACATTCGTTATCATACGAATTTCGAGATATATGCCATGAGGACGGGAAAAATTATTGAGTGGTATCCGTCTAATGTAAAGGTCCGACTTTACGACGAAGAAACAGGGCGGCATCACGAGACTGTGCTTCCAAAAAGAGCGGTCGGCATAGTGGAAAATCCTTTCTATGCAGTGATGAACGAACCTAACTCAACTTTACAGCGCCTTATGCGAAAACTTGCACTTCTTGATACTGTTGACGAGAACAATAGTTCGGGAAAGCTTGATCTTATAATACAGCTGCCCTATGTTGTGAAAACTTCCGATAAACAAAAGCAGGCTGAAATACGTCGAAAAAGTATCGAAGAACAGCTCGTCGGTTCTAAGTATGGAATAGCTTATACCGATGCGACCGAACATATTACACAGCTCAACAGGGCGGTCGAAAACAATCTTATGTCGCAGGTAGAGTATCTTACTAATATGCTTTTTGCTCAACTCGGTATAACTCAGGCTATTCTGGATGGAACTGCCGATGACAAAGTAATGCTGAATTATTACAGTCGAACAATCGAACCCATACTTTCGGCAATAACCGATGAGATGGAACGGAAATTTCTCACTAAAACAGCACGTACACAGATGCAGAGCATAAAGTTCTTCCGCGACCCGTTTAAGCTTATTCCCGTTTCTGAGATATCGGAGATAGCTGATAAGTTCACGCGAAACGAAATAATGGCACCGAATGAGATAAGGCAAATAATCGGCATGAAACCATCAGGTGATCCAACTTCTGATGAGATTCGCAACAGAAATCTTAGTCAGCCTGTTGAAGAGGTCGAAGCCGACGAAAAATTAAAAGAAAAAGAGGAGGTAATTCAAAATGGCAAAAAAGAGACCTGATTTTCAGGGCTTTGCCACCAGAGCAAACATAAAGTGCGCCGACGGCAGAACCATCATGAAGAATGCTTTTGCCGATGACGCCGGACGCAGCGTTCCACTTGTGTGGAATCACCAGCATAATGAGCCGTTTAATGTACTTGGGCACGCCATTCTTGAAAACAGAGACGGTGATATGTATTGCCGCGGATATTTTAATGACACCGAAAGCGGAATAACTGCCAGAAAGCTTGTTGAAAGCGGAGATATTAATGCGCTGTCTATATATGCGAACAACCTTATAGAAAAAGCCGGAAATGTGACACACGGTATTATCAGAGAAGTCAGTCTTGTACTGGCAGGAGCAAATCCCGGTGCATTTATAGATACGGTAAGTCTTGAACACAGTTCCGACGGATGTGAAGAAGCCGTGATATATACCGGCGAGATATTTGAGTCCGTGAATATAGAACATTCGGATCCCGAAGGAGAATGCTTGGAACATTCCGATAAGGAGGACAATATGAGTAAAGAAAAAACAGTCAAGGATGTCGTTGATTCCATGACAGAAGAACAGAAAACCGTGATGTATGCTCTTATCGGAGCTGCGATGGATGAAAAAGATAATGAAGGAGGAAACACAGAAGTGAAACACAATGTATTTGACATGGATGACGAACAGCCTCAGCAGGTGCTTTCTCACGATGCCATGAAGAATATTCTCGACGATGCTAAGAAGCACGGTTCTCTTAAGGAGAGCTTTCTGGCACATGCCGAGAATTACGGCATCACGAACATTGAGTATCTGTTTCCCGAGGCGACTTCTCTCAATAATCCGCCCGATTGGATAAAGAGAGACACGGGCTGGGTAGGCGGAGTTATCAGTGGTGTGCATCACACACCGTTCAGCCGTATCAAATCTCAGTTTGCAGACATCACAGAGGATGATGCAAGGGCTAAGGGTTACATAAAGGGCAAGTATAAGAAAGAGGAATTCTTCAGCCTGCTTAAGAGAACCACCGAGCCCACCACAATCTATAAGAAGCAGAAGCTTGATAAGGATGATGTCACCGACATTACAGATTTTGACGTTATTCCTTGGATAAAGGGCGAAATGCGCCTTATGCTCGACGAGGAAATTGCACGAGCTATCCTTGTTGGAGACGGAAGACCTGCGGATTCGGATGACAAGATAAGAGAGGACAAGGTCCGTCCTATTTGGAAGGACGATCCTCTTTACACCATCAAGTATAAGGTCAATATTGCCGATACCGCGACCGAGAGCGAGATCGCAAAGGAATTCATACGCTCGATGGTTAAGGCGAGAAAAAACTATAAGGGCTCTGGTAACCTTACACTCTACACAACCGAAGATATTGTTACCGATTGCCTGCTTCTCGAGGATACCACGGGAAGAAGACTTTATAATTCCGAGTCTGAGCTTGCAACGGCTATGCGTGTAAGCAAGATTGTTACCGTTCCCGTAATGGAGAACCTTACGAGAGAGAGCGGCGCCGACACAATGCAGCTCATGGGAATTGCCGTGAACCTTTCCGATTATAATGTCGGCGCGGACAAGGGTGGCGCTATCTCAATGTTCGACGATTTCGACATCGATTACAACCAGCAGAAGTATCTGATAGAGACGCGCATCAGTGGAGCTCTCACGAAACCTTATTCTGCTATCGCTCTCGAGATCAAGAAGACAGCGTAATTTTATGCGGGGTGAAAATTCAAAATGGACAAATGGTTCGGTAATATAGGCTGTTCCCAGACTGTGGAAACAAGCCCGGGAGTATGGAAAGAAACTATAACTGATCGAAAATATTACGGTGATATTTTGCACGGCAGTAAAAAAGTCAGTGGCAGTCTAGAAAAGCTGAACGACGATCTTATATTTTCAAACCGTATAAGCGTGGTTGCAGATCCGTTTGCCTTTAAGAATTTTCCTCACATGAAATACATCGAGATATACGGCTCGAAATGGAAGATAGCGGAAATAGAGCTCGGCTATCCGCGTCTCGTAATCACAACAGGAGGTCTTTATAATGAGCAGACCGAGAGTTGAATTGCAGGCACTTTTGGAAGACATTCTCGGAAGCAGGAATGTATATTTCCAGCCTCCCGAATCCGTACGTATGAAATACCCTGCCATAGTCTACAGACTAAATTCTGTGCAGAATCGATTTGCGGACGATATTTCGTATTCACGGAACAAGGCGTACAGGGTAACCGTCATCGACAAAGATCCCGATACAGCTATACCTGACAGGATAGGCGAGCTTCCGCTCTGCCGTTTCGACAATCACTTTATATCCGATAATCTCAATCACTATGTATTCACACTTTACTATTAATAAGGGGGAAATATACTATGCCTATGACATGGGACAAGACCGGCGAAAAGTACTTTGAAACCGGTGTTGATCACGCGATACTCTTTGAAATGACTGACGAAGGCACCTACACGAATGGCGTTGTATGGAACGGTATCACCGGAGTTGAGGAAAATCCCGAGGGTGGAGATCCCAATGATTTCTGGGCCGATAACATAAAGTACGGCTCTATATCGGGTGCAGAGAAGTACAAGGCCACGATAAAGGCCTATACATATCCCGATGAGTTCATGAAGTATGACGGTTCTGCACAGATCGCACCCGGTGTGTACGCAGGACTTCAGGGTAGACCAGCGTTCGGATTCGCTTACAGAACACTTAAGGGTAACGACATAAAGGGTACGGAGCTCGGCTACATCTGGCACATTGTATACGGCTGTAAGGCGTCGCCGTCGTCCAAGTCACATGATACAGTGAATGATTCGCCCGACATGGTGGAATTCAGCTGGGAGATAGATTCTACTCCCGCCGCATTCAGCGGTGAAGCAGCCAAGAAGTATAAGCCTACATCGACATTCACCGTGGATTCGACAAAATTCGCAACCGATGCCGATAAACAAAAGCTTGAAGCTTTTGAGAGCCAGCTTGAGGGCGGAACCATGCCCCTTCCCGACGAGATGCTCACATTGTTCCCAACCACACCGTAACAGTAAAATTCAAAATAGCAGGCAGCTTTAAGCGTAAGTCCTGCTTTACCGTAGTAAATGAGAGGAGTAAATATTTATGCACAAGGAAGAAATCAGCTATACCGATTATAATGGCAACCCCAGAAAAGAGACATTCTGGTTTAATCTGTCAAAGGCTGAGGCCATGGAGCTTGAATGCTCCGTAAAAGGTGGTCTTACGGAATACATGAAAGGACTTGTCGAGAGACAGGATACGCCGGGAATTATGGAGATATTTAAGACGCTTATCTTCAAGTCTTACGGCGAAAAGTCAACCGATGGAAGAAGATTCATAAAGTCGAAAGAGCTTTCCAAGGAATTCTCGGAGACAGAGGCTTATTCTCAGCTGTTTATGAGACTTTCGCTCGATCATGAAGAGGCAGCAAAATTCTTCAACGGTATTGTTCCGAACGACTTGCCCAAGGTGGACGCTAATCAGAGCACAAATGATATTGCGGCGAGTGCATATACTGCCGTTACGGGAACAGAATAACCTAAGAGGTGAAGCGGATGCTCAGCATAACGGTTCCCGCAAGTGAATTGTGGGATGAGGTCAATCAGGAATTTCTGTACACAAAAGAATGCACGTTGACACTCGAGCATTCGCTTATCTCACTTTCAAAATGGGAAGCCATATACAGAAAACCTTATCTTTCAACTGAAAAAAACTACAAAGAGATCGTCGACTACATAAAATGTATGACCCTGACGAAGAATGTAGACCCGAACATATATCTGTGTTTTACGCCAGATATGATAAAAACCGTAGATAAATACATAAACGATACACCGACCGCAACATGGTTCTCGGAGGACGGTGGACGTCCCGACAGAACGGTCGTAACGGCGGAAGTTATCTACTACTGGATGATCTCTAACGGCATATACAAGGAATGCGAAAGGTGGAATCTTAACCGCCTGCTCACTCTTATACGTGTGTTCAGTGAAAAGAACAAGCCTAAAAAGAAAATGAGCCAGAGCGACATTTACAGAAGAAATTCAGAGTTAAATGCCGCGCGGCGTAAAAAGCTCGGCTCGAAAGGGTGATACCGTGATAAAGGTAAGACAAAAAGGCGACTTTTCAAAGGCGCTTCGGTACATGGCAAATGTGAAAGAAGCAGGCTCTCTTAAAGACCTTGACAAATACGCCCGAGAGGGTGTTGAGGCTCTTGCGGCAGCAACACCTGTCAGAACGGGTCTTACCGCTAAATCATGGTATTACAACATTAAAAGAACGAAAGATTCCGTAACTATAGAATTTCTCAACTCCAACATTCAAAATGGAGTGCCAATAGCAATAATATTGTTCTACGGACACGGAACAAGAAACGGCGGGTATGTACAAGGCGTGGATTACATAAACCCCGCAATACAGCCGATATTCGAGCGGATAAAAAATGACGCATGGAAGGAGTTAAGCGGAAAATGAGCGAAACAGTAGACAGTAAAGTTGTTGAAATGCGGTTTGATAACCGCGAGTTTGAGAAAAATGTCGAGACAAGCATGTCGACACTTGAAAAGCTCAGGCAGGCGCTTAAATTCAATGATGCGTCAAAAGGCTTTGAAAGCATTGAACGGGCTGCTGGAAATACCGATATTTCCGCTCTCTCCAAGGCTGCCGATGAAGTCGGGATACGTTTTAACGGTATGCAGGTCGCTGCCGTAACAGCTATATCGAATATTGTTACTTCCGCCATGAACGCAGGAGAGAAGCTTATAAAGTCGCTCTCGGTGGACAACATATCCGATGGATGGGAAAAATTTGCAAATAAAACGACCTCTGTTGGCACCCTCATAGCTCAGGGCTTCGACATAAGCACAGTAACCAATCAGCTGGAAAGGCTTAACTGGTTTACAGACGAAACATCATATAATTTCACCGCTATGGTGGAAAACATTTCCAAGTTCACAGCGGCGGGAAAAGGTCTTACTGACTCTGTTACCGCTATGGAAGGCATTGCAAACTGGGCAGCATTATCGGGTCAGAATGCCGCAACTGCTTCGAGGGCCATGTATCAACTTTCTCAGGCTATGGGTGCGGGTGTCATGAGACTTGAGGACTATAAGTCCATTCAGAACGTTTCCATGGATACCGATGAGTTCAGACAGAAAGCGCTGGACGCTGCCGTAGCGCTCGGAACACTTAAACAGAATGCTGATGGAACATATGAGTCTTTAGTAGCAGCCGAAAAAGCAGGACGCGAAGCTTTCACAAAAACTCAGTTCACAACTAATCTGACGCAAGGTAGATGGTTTACCTCTGATGTCATGATGAAAGTGTTTAATGACTATTCAAAAGCCGTTGACGATATATACGAATATGCTACAGAAAAGGGGATAACCGCGTCAGAAGCTATTGAAGAACTTGGCGACAAGGTCGATGCTTTTGGACTAAAAGCCTTTCGAGCGGCTCAGGAAGCCCGCACATGGGCTGACGTTATTGATTCCGTAAAGGATGCCGTTTCAACAGGCTGGATGACAACTTTTGAAAACATATTCGGTGACTATGAAGAAGCAAAAGAACTCTGGACAGACCTTGCGAACGAGCTTTACGATGTGTTTGCGGAGGGTGGTAATCAGCGCAACGAACTTCTCGGTGAGTGGAAGCAGATGGGCGGAAGAAACGTCCTTATTGAATCTTTCTGGGACTCTTTTTATTCGCTTATAGACGTTGTTGAAAAAGTCAAAGAAGCCTTTCATGATATTTTTCCGGAATTTACGGTACGACGTTTGACCGAGATAACCCGAAATATACGTATTCTTACGGCCAAACTAATACCAACGCAGAACGAGCTGAATACCCTTAAAAATATATTGAGCGGTATTTTTTCCGTGATAGATATCGGTGTTAAAACAGTAAAAGCTCTTGCAAAGGGACTTGAGCCGGTTCTCGTTCACATAGAAAATTTTGCAAATGACAGCAATAATGCAGCCGTAAAGCTCGGTAATTTTCTTACCAATCTGGACGACGCTGCTGATAGAATGGGTGTATTTGAGGCTATATCGCACCGTACTGCCAATGTAGTAAATATTCTTATTGGATATCTTGAAAGACTTGTTGATAACAATATAAGCGATTATATGCTTGGGTTCGCCAGAAGCGGAAATGCGGCTACAGGCGTTTTGTATGCGCTTGCCGGAAATGTCGGTAATGCTGTCAGAATGATATTCGATCTTCTTTCTGCTGTAACAGGACGAGACCTTAGCGGGACTCGCGACAGAGTGCTTACAGTCGTGGCAAATGTTCAGCAGCTTCTCGTGAGGCTGTTTGATAAAATAATAACCACTGTAAAAAACGGTTACAATGCCATAAAGAATTTCAGCTTCGGTGATCTGCTTGTCGGAATGTTTTCAACGTCCGATTCGGAAGATGGCACGGGCGGAATACAGAAAGTATTTACGACCATAGGCAACAGTATCTCGAATGGCTTTGAAACCATCGAACAGATATTTACTGGAAGTGAAAAGACAGTAAACGTTGTTGACAGCAAAGCAGACGGTATTATATCTAAATTTACATCTACTCTTAGAAAATTTGAGCCTCTTAAGGCTCTTGGAGAATCGCTCAAGCCTATAGCAAATATTATCGGAAATTTTTTACGCGGGTTTGCTGAGAACATTTCCAAAAGTTTTCCAAGCTGGGAAGTTGTATCAAAATTCATAGACACCGGTGTTACGATTGCAAGCATCTATGCTCTTGTAAAAATAGCTAAAGCAATAGGCGATTTCGGAAGTACTATAAAGAAAATAGCTACGGGACAAATAATAAAAGATATTCTCGGTATTGAGGACATTATAAAAAGCGTCAAGGACGTGTTCGATGAGGCAAAGGATGTTCTCGAGGAATACAAGAATAAAATAAAAATGTCCACCTATCAGACGATAGCATCTTCTATTCTTATGATGTGCGCCTCGCTGTATGTACTTTCAACGATTCCCATAGATGATCTGGCAAAAGCTATTATAGGACTCGGTGCGATATTTGCGGCTTTGATGATACTTTTCAGACAGCTTACCAAATTCACAGAGACGGCTATGGCTCTCGGAAACAAGAAGAAGATTATTGCGGTTACAAGTTTTGTACAATCAGCTGGACTTGCAATGCTTGAAATCGGTGCATCGCTTCTCCTTGTCGGCGGCGCGGTAGCTATACTCGGAAGAATGTCTGCGGAAGAAATAATGATGGGTCTTGGCGCGATGTTCGGAATATTGTTGACCATGACTGGCGTTATAAAAGCTATGCAGCTTATAGGTCCTAAGATGAGAGGCCTTTCAAACGCAAAGCAGCTGCCCGCGGCAACATCATCCATGATATTGATTGCAACCGCTATAAACGCCATGCTCCCCGCTTTTGTCATCTTATCAAAACTTGACAAGGAGGGCCTTGACAACGCGTGGGATACTATAGGTCATATAATAGCGTTTATGTCTATGTACATAGTTGCTGTCGGAGGACTCGACTTAGGTGGATATGTAAGCCCCATTCAAAATGCCGGTCAGATAGTTGCTGTGACATCTTCGATGCTAATAATGGCTCTGGCAATAGACGCTCTTATTCCGGCAATAGCAGTATTCACAACTCTCGGTCTTAATGTCGAGGCGGCCGTACGCGGGGTATCTTCATTCATAGTGATACTTGTTGCCATGACCACAGCGATAGAATTCATGGCTCATCTTAAAGGCGGAATAGCAAATCCCGGAAAGATAGTTGCTGTGACATCCTCGATGATGATAATGGCTCTGGCAATGGATGCACTTATTCCGGCTATGATGGCATTTTCGGCTATGGGCGGATGGGGCGTCGCGGCTGCCGTTGAAATAGGCATTATGGTGGCTGGCATGGCGTTTGCAATGTCTTATTTCGATAGTTTTGACACTACCGCCATGCTTAAAGGCGCATCGGCTATACTTATATTTTCAATAGCTCTCGATGCACTTACTCCTGCACTTGCGTCACTTGCCACAATAAATAAGATTCTCGGCGCCGGAAGCATAGTAGTAGCAATGGTCGAACTTACCATCTCGCTTGCTGCAATTATGGGAGCGTTTGAATTATTTAACCTCATGAATAAGGGAAACATAATCAACACTGTGGATTATGTTAAAGCGGCTGCGGGCGTACTGCTCATGGCGACTGCTCTTAATGCTCTGGTTCCCGCTATAACAGCTATGGCTGTGCTGAACGAGAAGATAGATATTAAGACTATAGCTCTTGCTATGGGCGAGCTCGCTGCGCTTGCGGGCATTATGTCGCTTGTGATAGGTCACGGCGGAAAAGATGCTGCTCTCGGAGGCGCAGGCCTTTTAGCGGCTTCCGTTGCTATATCTGTACTTGTTCCCGCTTTGATAGCTCTTGGTGGAGCATCTCTCAGCCTTATGGCGATAGGTCCTGCTCTTGCTGCTTTCGGAGCGTTTGCGGCCGTGATATCAAAGCTCGGACCGGGTCTTTTGACCGCTACGCCCGGCATGCTTGCTATGGCCGCCGCTCTTGCGGCTCTTGCATTTGCAATGCAGGCTATGGGGCCCGCAATGGTTATTCTCGGAAGCGGAATGGCGGCTGTTGTTGCGGGCGTTGTCGCTGGAACAAACGTGCTTGCGAAACATATGGATGAATTTGTCAACAGCCTCAGGATAGTAGTTGAGGGTGTTGTCGAGCTTATTATAGATGCTGTTTTGGCTATAATTCTCGGGGTGCTGAAGGCTTTAGACGATTATTCTTATGATATTCTTTACGAGGTCGTGGCTATATGTATAGATATTCTACAAGTGCTTGCCGATCTAATTCCCCCTGCTGTCAAGGTTCTAGTTGATATTGTTGCCGCTATTATTATAGCTATCGGCGATGCTTTTGAACCGATACTGCAAGCGGTTGTCGATGCGACTATTGCTCTTATATATGCCGTTGCTGATACTTTAGTTGCTCCCGAAAATGCAGAAAAGCTTAAAGGGGCGATCGAGTATCTTCTCACAAATATGTTGGCGTCGGTTCTTACCATTTTCGGGCTTGATATTGAGACCGCGAAAGAGGCTGCTTATCTTTGTGTCAGCGAAGTTGGCGGTATATTATCGGGTATGTATAAAGGCTGGTATGACGCTACCGAACAATGGGGTCATGATATTCACGAGAAACTCGGCATACAAGGCGCTAACATGATCGAAGATACGCAGATTAAACAGAAGCAGGCTGAAGCCGACCAGCGTCTCGCTGAGGCACAAGCTGAAAAGCGTCTTGTAGAAGCAGAATCAGAACGAGATTCCGAGAAAGATCGAGCTAAAGAAATGGGAAGAGAAACGATAGATTCTTGGGAAAGTGCTATTGAAGAAGGTTCTCCCAAGGTTCAGCAGGCTTCGGTCAATGTGGCTCAGGCTTCTGCAAATGCAGCATCAGACGAGATCGAAGAGGGCTATACTACTGCTGGAGATAAAATCGAGGAAGCTTCCGAAGAAACCGTTGAAAAAGCAACCGAAACGTATGACGAAGGTCTTGAAAAGTCCGCCAACGCGGCAGAGTCACACTTCGGTACGATAGCCGATAACGCAGTGTTGCTTAAGGACAATCTCGGAACTACGTTTGGTCAAATAGGCGGCATCATCTCGTCTGCACTCGGTCTTGACGGTCTGACATCGGGAGTATCCGGTGACTTTGCAGGAATGAGTTTTCTCGGTAATTTCGACGATACTTTTAAATCCGCTTCTGATTACGCAAAGGAAATCGAGGATACAAAACTCGAATATGCTGAAAAAATCGCTGAACTTGAGAAGAGTATACTTGAAACAGAGCGGAAATATCGAGAAGCAGGAATGTCGGACGACGAAATAAAGGCCAAAACAGAGGGTCTTCGCAAATCTATAGAAATTCTTAAGAAAGAATCCGAAGAAGCAGTCGCTGCTATTGAACTTGCTTATAAACGGAGCAGCGCATATGATGCTAAACTCCGTGAATATGAGCACTCGCTGTCGATGCTGAACTCCGAAATAAACAGATCGAAAGCCCTTTATGGTCCTTACAGTGATGAGGTTGCCAGATTAACTGAAGAATACAAAAATCTGGATACCGAATACACCGAATATAAGAAAAAATTAGAGGGCGGAACATGGACACCTATCGTTACCGATGGGGATGGAGAAGAAGACGGAAACAATTATGTCGATGGCTTCACAAACAGCCTCACAAGTGATGAAAACAAGAATAAGGCTAAGAAAGCATCTGAGAAGTTCCTCGCGTCTTTCAAAATGCCTGATGGAAGTCTGTTCTATCATGAGTTTTCAAACTGGGACGCTTATGTAAAGGCAGGGCAGACACCCGGCGGTTTTGCCGATGTTGCCAAGAAAGCATGGGAAAACGTGTTTGACCCGAAACCCTCAGCATTTCAGTCATGGGATACTGACATCGTAAAGGCTCAGCTTGACGCGGCTACGGAAGCCTTTACCGAATTTTACAAGGAATTCAAGGAAGGTGCCATTTCGGCGGGCGAGTATTATAAAAAATATACCCAGCTTATGAAAAAGGGCACCAATATTCAAGCCGACCTCCTGAAAAACGTGCATGAAGTCATGGTAAGTTATATAAAGGACGACTTGGAAAAGGCTGTTGAAACGTTCGAGGATGCTGTCGAAGATATTCAGTCGAAAATTGATGACATGACCGAAAATCTCTCGGCTTCGTGGTCTGATATTTTCACATTCACGACTTCGGACATTAAGGAGCAGATCGATAATTATGTGGACACCATATCAACATCACTGGATACATTGTTCGGAAATGCTGCCAGCAGCTATGACGCAGCCGAACAGAACGCTCTCGCTTTCTCACTCAAAATGAGCGGTACCCTTGAAGACGCTTTCACGATAAAGACAAACAAGGATATTTACGACGAAAAGGTCAACGAATATGATAAAAACATTGATAAGCTGACTGCCAGACGAGATGAGCTCAACACATCTCTCGAAAAGACGGCTGCTCTTTACGGGGAAAACTCTTTACAGGCGAACCGTCTCCGTAAACAGATAGAAGCTGTTACAAAAGATATCGACAAGGAAACCGCCGCACGGGATAAATACAATAAAGAATATGCTGACAGTGGCAAAAAAGACGACGACATCGCGGAAGTACTCTTTGGCGAACAGCTTGAAGAGGATACCGACAAACTGAACGCTTATGCTGAAAAGATCGAAAAACTAAAAGCTAAGGGAATAAGCAGCGGGCTTATGCACACCATTGCGTCCATGGATATGAAAGAGGGAGAAGCCGTTACTGACTATCTTCTGAAACAATCCGACGAGGCATGGAGTGCTCTGATGGACAAATGGGACGAAAAAGTCGCGGCTGCCGATTCGCTTGGTCAGGCAATGTTCGAGGACACTGCAAAAAGTCCCCGTGAAATGCTTGATGAGGATATGATGCAGCTTGCGGAATATACCGACGAGCTCAACACATTCGCTGAGAATTATTACGACCCCGATCTTGTCAAAATGATAGCTGGAAAGAGCCGCGAAGAAGGACTTATATATCTCAGAATGCTCAATGATATGAGTGCCAAAGAGATAGACCAATTCCTTAAGGACTATCATGATACTGTTGAACGGGAAAAAGCTCTCGGCGGAGAGCTTTTCGGAAATGCCGAAGATGATATTCAGATGCAGGTCAGCGTCGACGCTGCATTCAAAGCGGCTGCCGACAATGAGGAATTTCACAACACTTACGCCGAATTTATGGAACTGTACGGCGATCAGATGGAGGATTCTTTCAAGGAGTATCTTTCGGGGCTCAGCTCTAAGGAAGCCACACTTGTCATGCAGCATTTCATTGACGAGGGCGAACAGGAATTTCTCAAGATTAACGGCGCTTATAAGAGGGCTGCTAATTCCGCCAAAAAATCCGCCGAGGATTTTTATTCAGGAGAGCTTGAGGATGCTACAAACAAGTATGTCGCAGAAACTGCGGCGATCATCGGTACTCTGCCCGAATCCGCACGTCAGACGGGCGTCGATACTGCAAGGTCACTGGCTGAGGGTATATCGTCCGAAACGGAAAACACGCTTGCGATAATAGACGAAAGTATGGCAAAAATAGATGAGCGTATAAAATCGAACATGAATTCTATGGCTTATTTCAGTCCCATGACGCAGCAACTGCTTTCGTCGCTGAACTCTGTGGCGCAGGCTGCATCCGATATCGGCAGCGATGCAAATGCCGTATCCAAAAATACTGGCAGCATTGGCAAAGGCATCAGCAGATCGATAGAAAAATCCTCAAAAGGCACACCGACAGTAAGTCTCGTTCTCAGCGTAGACCCAAAATCCATAGAGTCATCAATGGAAAATTCAAAATGGCTTAATTCTTCTGTATCAAATGACCTGAGTGTCAAGATAGATACAGCCGATTCTTATCGCAAAAGCGTAGGCGCAAGTATAGAGAAGAAACTTGACGACATACACGCTATTCTGAGCAGCACTGCAGGTCTTGTTGAAGGTATTCCGTCTGAAGTAAACGGCGGATTCAACAGTCTCGGGGATGCACTGAGCAACACCACCATATCCATAGACCCTGTAAGAACCGCTGAGGTGCTCTCAGGACCCATGGACAAAATACTCGGAAGAATGACATTGCACAAACAAAGGGGCGGATAAACAATGCTTTACTCCATAAAAATAGGCGACAAAAACACATGGACAGACTGGCGTCTGATGCCTAAATCAAGGCCTCTTGTAAATCCGCCCGAGGTTCGGTACAAAACGGTCGAGATCCCCGGAAGAAGCGGGGTCCTCGACCTTACCGACGTTATATCGAGCGACAGAGTGTTCGGTACGAGGAAGGGCTCGTGGGAATTTATAGTCATAAATCCTCATATAGAGGTATCGGGACTTGAGGACCGCAAAGATCAAATAAAATTGACCGAACGAAAATGGATAAAAGATCTTCAGATGAATACAGATGATACGTACGGTGATCTCTGGATAACAAGATACACTGAGATAATGGGCCACCTGCACGGCAAGAAGCTTATTGTTTCTCTTACGGATGATCCTGATTACGCCTATTGCGGTAGGATCTCTGTAAACGAATGGAGATCGGAAGAAAAATATTCCACTATAGTACTGGATTACGAATTTCAGCCGTTCAAATTCAGTTCAAAAATCACAGACATAGATGCTGCCGAAAAAGCGTCGATCTTAATGAGTGAAGGGAGCAAGCTTTGATGTTCACGATAAGTATGTCGACCCTTATGAGCGTTCAGGGAATACTCCATTCCGGGACCGATGATGATATTAAAAAAAATCGTGTGGTATACGATATCCGTCCGGTCGTAAAACAGCTCAATAAAGCGGGAAGCTTCGGGTTTACTGTCCCAAAAGTAAATCCTCTGTACAGTGCCATATACAGGCTTGGCACAATGATATACGTATACGTTGATCAAGAACTTATTTTTCAGGGCAGGGTGCTCGACGTCACGATCGACACGTATTGCAACAAGATAGTTACGTGCGAGGGCGTACTTGCTTTTCTCAATGACATAGTCATACGTCCTTATATGTATAAAACGCCATGCTCTCTTAGGGATCATTTATCGGTCGTTATGGGTTACTATAATATGTATTGCGATATGACGAGAGGTTTGCAGTATAAATTGAGTGCGAACGGTGTTCCCGATTTTTTTATGGACTCGAAAGTATATGCTGTGCAGGGCATCACCGACTATATAACAGTCAAAGAGCTGATAGATGATATTGCCGGCATGGACCCAGCGGTCGCCGTATCAGTAAACTATGATTACGGTGTCCCAGAAATGGTCTTCGGAAACCTTCCCCACACAACACTCGGCGATGACAGCTATATAAAGCTTGGGAAAAATGTTATTGACTTTTCCGTGGAAAACGATGCGGATGATATTTATACGCATATAATTTCCGTTGGAGCCGATAACATATCCGTAGAAGACGGGGACGAGCACTACCCCACTTATCATACGGATATAGCTACAACTTATAATTACGGCCGTATAGACAAAGTTATACGGTTTGACAATGCTACCACAAAAGACGATCTGGTGGAAGTCACCGGCGAATTTCTGGAGCATTGTGGAAAAATAGATATACCAAAATTGGTTATCGGAGCTGTAGACATGAAATATTTCGGTGTGAAAACCGCTCTTATAGATATCGGGACTAAGGTTAGGATCGAGTCCATTCCACACGGCATACGTGCAGGTTTTACCGGATATGTATGCACGGAACTGTCTCTTGACCTTGAAAATCCCGACAGCTCGTCCTACACATTTGAAGCGCTGGATTTCAGCGAATATTAATAAGAGGTGTCAGATATGAAGGGTATTTCTGCAAATCTTGCCGGGACTTCCAATACACTCAGAAACTATGAGCAGAGAGAGCTTCAGAAACCGACTTCTGTAATCGCCGAGCCCAATAAAGTAACGATTGTTTACCCTGCCTACACGCTTATATACGAAGCCGAGGGAGAGGGTCTCGAAAGACACAATTTTACGATGTCTGTTTCAGTACCCGACGGTGTTGAAATTCAACAAGGAGGGTGATTGTATATGCTTATAAATTCTCCTCTTGCAAATGATATGAGTTCGGAAACGGCGGCGGCTCTTATGATAGCAGCAGGGTTAATGAAAAAAGGCCATCCCGACAAGCTTACTTATACCGATAACGATACCGATTATGAACTGCCCGAGGGCATAACAAAGGAAGAAAACGAAACGTTCGATACTGTCAAAGAACTATGGAAAGCAAAAACTGAGGACGACGAGGACAGAACCGTCGTCTGGGGCGTCGGGATACTGAATAAAAATCAGGACAACGAGACTGTTAACAGAATGATATATCCCGATGGTACACAGATATCGCTTATCAACTTTAATGGGGTGAGCGGATTAGGATGAAAGTAAAAGAATTCAAAATACATCTTCTGCGCGGTATCATGCGCCCAGAGTATTTTTATATTCCCATATTAAAACGGAAAGACGAAACGCTTCCGATACGATTCAAGTTTACGGATGAATTCGGCGATGATATTTTTATCTCACAATTCGTCCTGAATTATAATACATATGCACTTTATCACGACAGATATCTTGACGAAAGCGGTAATTGGCAATACACCCAAGACGAATACCAAAAAGGATATACATTCGAGGAAGATTGCGAATGGAGATTCCCTGTTCCAGATCCATCACAGTATGAGGTGTATCCTGTTCCCGATCTTACGGCTTTTGACATAAAGGTCAAAAACGGGAGTATTGAAAAAGGAAACACGACCGTTCAGATATCGTTTGACGAGCCACAGACCCTTGCCGAAATAGAAAATCTTCCTGCGGGGATATATTATGTAGGTGTACCACTCCCGTCTGCAATTGTTTACTTTCGTTTTTATCCCGGATATTATACCGAAGAGTATGCTTTTGAAGCCGATGATTCAATTCCTGCATTTGACCCCCAGAAAGAATGGCACAAGGGAGACATTATAGCAGCAAACGGTACTATATACGTATGCCAGTACGATTATAAACCCGGAGACCCTATAAGCAGTAACTTGTTCCGGGCAAAAAAAGCAGACTACCCCATACTTTCAAATAATCAATACGGCATGATAGACAGGAGTGGAAAATTTTCGGGGTATTATCGGTATGATGTTTATAATACCGTATCACCTTATGGACAACTCGGTTACAACTTCTATGGAATAACAAAGAAATTTGAAAACAACACGATGCCCGTGGTCGGCTATTATAAAATGTATACGCTTACTCTGAACAAGACCAATGACTATAGCAAAAAAATTACAGGAGTAACTTTTCGTCTGCATTCCGACAATGGTGACTTAGGATCGATATATATGCGTTATGTGACATATATATCGAGAACAGACAATGACATTACGTTTAAAACAGCAAGCGATAGCTATGCGGTAAGCATACAATATCTCAAAGTCAACACCCATTATACATTGACAGAGGTTGAAATACCTGAGGGATTCAGAGGCTATACGGGGGATGTTGGATTTCAATTCACAAAAGAAGGAGATCTAACATGTAATGTTCAAAATGAGTATGTTTCGTGCTCGGGAAGCACCTTAAATATTAAGAATAAACGCCTTAAACATCGCGTTAAAATGGTACTCAAAATTATAGACAATCCTCAGCTTCCGGGTGGGTATACGCGTGAACAGAAAAGTGTCTGCCGGTGTGGCGCACCGGCAGACTGGTATGACAGTGGTATGACAAATGAACCTTTAAAGATGCCTTTACAAATCTATCCAAATGTTCAGGTAAAGTGGCCCATAATGTATTATGCCAAGCAAATCACTGACGCATATCCCGGACACCTTGGTGAAGGAGTTTATGAGCCGGGTACGTGCAGCTATGACTTGTACAGATATATGCAGGGAAATAAATGTGTAGTTGCCGAAATATATCTTGACGATGAATACATCGGATATTATACGGATATCTATATGGAAACAAGTGTTGTTACTTACGATGAAGATGAAGGCGCTTCGCTTGATATAAACATGGTACATACAAAGGACAACTGGAACACGGCAGGCGGTAACGATGTAAGCGCGAAGGATGGAATAACCGTGACAGCGGCTGTGGTAACACCAGCGGATAATGATTATTATCATCAGTTTTCGGGTTCAACGAATTTAATAGCAGAAAATGCCTATTATGATCCCGGTCTTTATGTCATCACTCACGGATATGCGCTCGGTACATGTCTTCTTGATATAGGTATCTGTTCTTATTCGGAAGCGTACACCGATGATGTATTTCCTACTCTAACCGGTGTCTGGTGGCTGAGCTATACAAACAGAAGACGTCTGTATCAAGATACCGTGCTGAGAGAACTCGATTCAACAGAGATCAATTACAACGGGGGCAGCTCAGCCGGCATGGATATTTACATGAAATATCGTAATACAACCGTTGTGAACGGAGAAACTACTAAGGATGTTAATAATGACACCAGTACATCCATGTATTTTAGAATAGATAGTATGATCAGCACACTGCGATACTACGAGGAACACCCCGACGAACTTGTTACGGTGGATAGTAGAGGTGCTGTTACCACACGTTTTTTCGGTGAGGGTCTTACTTCGGAAAAGCTCTCCGAAATACTGGCTATTGTAAACGAAGAAGATATGGACGTTGAACTTGGGTGATGCCAAATGAGGTGAGAATTCAAAATGATAAAAACCATTGAACTTTCGGGAGAAAGTAAACTGATGTTTACCGACCGCTTTGTATGGGTCAGGAATTTATCCGGCAATGTCATAACAGTATCGATGAGCGGTGAAAGCATTAATATTCCCGACGGGCATGCTTCGAGATTTGACCGTGATGCGTCTGACTACGATAAGCTTACTGTTTTCGGCTCGGGAACGGTCGAGATACATACTACAAATATTCCGCAGTGTCCTTTCAGGACAGCGGGAGATGCTTCTGGTGGCGGAGGAGGCTCCGCAAATCTTGGCCAGATAGATATTATCTCGAACGGAATCTATCACGCAGAAGCGGATGAACTTGACGGTTATGACACCGTAAATGTAAATGTCGAACTCGCCGACCCGAGTGGGCTCAGACCCGCAGAGCTCGGAGACAGGGAGATAACTTCAAACGGAACGTATCGTGCAAGTGATGAAAGTCTCGACGGCTATCACACGGTGACCGTAAATGTTCCTGATACAACGAAGCTCGGCGAAAAGGACATAAACACGAACGGGTTATATTACGCCGAAGCGGACAATGTCGACGGTTACAGTCTGGTGAATGTTGAGATCGAACTCGCCGACCCGAGCGGTCTCAGACCCGCAGAACTCGGGGACAGGGAAATCACGAAAAACGGTATTTATACCGCAGAGGATGACAGTTTTGATGGCTATCACACGGTGGCCGTAAACGTTCCGCAGAGAATCGACGCAAAGCTTGGCGAAAAAACGATCACCGAAAACGGCGAATATGAAGCGTCTGCCGACAGCCTTGACGGATATTCAAAAATCACCGTAAAAACTCCCGTAAAAAAGCTCGGCGCAAAAACAATTCAGACAAACGGCGTTTTCAGACCGTCGGATGATTTTCTCGACGGGTATGACTACATTATTGTTAACGTTCCGACGGGAACACTTCGCGGAATAATCGTAAGACCGCTGACAGGCAAAGCAGAAAGGATCGATGATTAATGGAATATATCAAAGTTTATCCGACAAGGAACCTCGTGACTCGGATCTGGGGGAATTATATTAACGCTTTCAGAGATTACCTCCTTGCAGATTCGGATATCACCGATAAATTTGATATAGGTGAAGTCGGCGAGAGCGGATTTCAGCTTACATTGAAAAGCAACGAAAATGTGCATTTCTCGTTTCTGTTGGGTAAAAGCGGTGCAACATCCGGTTGGATGTCTATAATTCATGATATATATTTCGGTGAAAACACAAAATACTATGTATCGTCGTGGAACCTCGGAACACATTGTTTCGCAACAAACGGTTACACATATGACCTGCCTTTAATGATTCTTAAAGATACGGATTTTATAGGCTTCTTTCTGAATATTTTCGGGACAGGCGTCATGTTTGCCAAAATGTTCAACTATGATAACAACATTGAAAAAGAAATGATAGTCGTCAGCGATCTTTATAATGGTAATCGCTATTCTTACGGCGAGGCGGGTACAAGTGTAATCAATACGTTTGATTACTATTTAAACTCAAATCGTGCAAACACTTTGGAAACGTATATACTTTATCCGTGGACGATAGCTAACGGGTACACCAACAAGCATATGTATATTTATGACGGCGGCGAAAATATGCTGTCGTATGGTAAATGGCTGATCGACAATCACGAATATGCCGCGATAGGTTCGTCAAGCAATAAGGGCGGACAGCTGCTTATCGCTCTCGAAGATATTCCCGCAAGTGGCGGTGCTGTGCTCGGCTCGAAGGAGATCACCGAAAATGGAATTTATATTGCCGCGGATGATGAGCTTGACGGATACTCGAAAGTAAATGTCAATGTTTCGCCGCCCGAGCTTATCACTAAAACGGTTACCGAGAGTGGAACTTATACCGCTGCGGATGACGGCGCGGATGGATATTCCGAGGTTGTGGTGGATATTCCTGCTTCGGGATATAAAGAGTGGAAAACGGAGATCACACTGGACGAAAAAGTATTGAAAAGAGCTATTAGCAAGACGTATGAAGTTGAAGTTCCATCCGAGGTAGGTGCTCATGCACGAGCTGATAATCCCTATGAAGCCAACTTCGTTGCATCAGCTTATTATCCGGGCGTGTTCATCGAGCTGGCAACATTATTTTCACCGACTGTCGGACGTATCATGATGCGTGTGGTGCCAACCATGAACGCGCTGCCCGTCGGCTTTAAAATCCCGATAGAAGTCATTGTGTATACTTCATAAGAGGTGATGTTTTAAAATGATAAAAACAGTCTCTCTGAGTGGGCTTAAAAAGGTAAGTCTGCTCGAAGACCCCTACTTCCGCAATCCGACAAGGTATGTCTGGGTGACAAACAAGTCAGGTTCGGTTATGTATGCGTCGACCGATGAGAACTGCTCAGCGGGTGAGGACGGAACGGCAGCGATACGCGCTGGCGAATCCTTGAGAATAAAGCTTACGCCTTACTCCGCTGTATATCTCGACGGTTCGGGCAATGTGGAGCTTATCACCTCGGGCGTTCCCGATGCTCCCTTTACTTCGGCAGGCGGTTCGGGCGGAGGTGGGAGCGCTTCGGACTACAATCCGCTTGCGAACAAGCCCAAAATAAATGATACGACCGTCATCGGCAACAAAAAAGGCAAAGACTACGGTCTGCTCGATGCCGAGGACAGTCTCACGGAAGAACAGATGAATGCGCTTCTGGCGCTTATTCAATAATTTTCAAAATGGAGGAATTTTATCATGGCTAATTTTGTTTCTTATCCTGACGCTAATTTTGTTTCTTATCCTGACGCTAATACTCTTATGACCGCTATCGGCAACAAGTTTGCGGCTCTCGGTGGTGCGTATATCGCAAAAGGTTCGAGTGCGTTCGCAGACATTCCCCTCGCCCCCGCAAAGGCACAGAGAGGGTTTGTCTACAATATTACGGACGAATTCACCACGGATTCGAGGTTTGTTGAGGGCGCTGGCAAGGTCTATCCCGCAGGCACAAATGTGGTAGTTGTACAGACGAGCGCCGACCCCGAGACTTACGCCTACGACGTTCTCGGCAATTTCATTGATGTTGCGGCTATCGAGGACAGGATCGACAAGACACAGCTTGACATCGCGCCCGAGTTCGACGAGACGGTCGATTACGCTGTCGGAGATGTTGTCATCTACAACGACGAGCTTTACGAGTGCACGACAGCTCACACAGCGGCTGCTTTCGACAGCAATAATTTCACAAAGACGGATGTGAAATCCCTTATCGCGGCGGCTGAACCCGATTCGCTCACCGCTCAGCAGATCGAAGACCTTCTGGCTCTTTTGGACTGATTGAAATAACAGGCGGCAGTCATTGATATTCGGGCTGCCGTTTGCTTTTTAAGGAGGTAATTCAAAATGGCTAATTTTATGTCGGACAGTGACGCAAATACCGTTCTCGGCGGGTTTGCGGAGGCTATAAAGACCAAGGAACCACTTGTATTTAAAGGTACTCAGGCGGAATGGGATGCACTTTCAGAAGATGAACAGGCGGTTTTTACGGTAAGATATCATCCCGATGAAGGTACGTATCGTGGTTCGTAACTTATTTCGACTGGGATGAAGATTTTTGACGATTCATAAAAGCGAGGTGATTTAAAAATGATACTTGTAAAAAATTCCACATCGGGAGAATGGGAGCAGGTCGCGGGCGGCGTTTCCAACAGCTATGCCCCTATCGGTGCAATATTTCCTTTCGGCGGTTCTACTGCTCCGTCGGGGTATCTGATGTGCAATGGACAGGCGGTTTCAAGAACTGATTATTCCGCGCTGTTTGCCGTTATAGGAACAAGTTTCGGTGCAGGAGACGGGAGTACGACTTTTAATATTCCTGATTTGAGAGAAGCTACAACTAAGGGCGTCGGTCTGTCGGGTAAGTCAAGTAATCACTATGACAGTGACGGCGTGGCTCTTGGTGAGTTTGTTGAGGACAGAGTACAAGACCACTCGCATCAAACATACATAAAAGGTGACATTGGCTACCCATTTGGCACGAAGGTTGGTGACGAAATATTCATTCATTTCGCAAACGCTGACACGGGAGAAGGTATGGGTTGGAGTGTAAAAGCCACTACTATATATAAAGGAAATCATGGTGCTACCACTGAAGTCAAAGCAGTCGGCGTAAATTACATCATCAAAGCTAAAGATGTTAATTTGTCGGTCGGCGGGCAGACGCTCGCGGATAGGGTTGAGACGCTGGAAACAACTACAAGCGGAGATATATCGGGTGCAACAACAAATTCGGGAACTATAACCAGTGCTAAATACGTAAGGTCGGGTAATGTTGTTCAACTCAGATTAACATTAACGGGCGCATCTCTTACAACGCACGGTACTACTACCTTAGTCGTAACTATGCCGTCTACTGTACCCGTACCTGTTATGACAGTTGACGGAGTGGCTAATGCGTGGAATGGTTCTGTCGATGAAACCGGACACGTCAGAATGAGCAGCGGGAGCAGAGATGTCGTTATCTATTCAAGTAATGACAGTGGATCTGATGAAGATATAACCGATGCGGAAGTGTGGTCAACTGTTACTTACATTACGGCTGACTGATTTTTCGGAGGGATGATAAAATAAAAATCGAAAGGAGTTGACAGTATATGAACGGTTTCGGCGGGTACTATGACCCGAGCGTAAATCCGTATATGGCGGCTTATCAGCAGCAGAATTTCAAAATGGCTTCTCCTGCTGTCGCTGAACAGGTGACGACCGTCAACGGCAGGCAGGGAGCAGAGGCGTATAATCTCGCCCCGAACAGCTCAAAACTGCTTCTTGATATTTCGGGAACTATTCTGTGGGTCATTACTACGGACGGAGCTGGTTTCAAGACCTGTACGGGCTATCCAATAGGCGAACCGATAGAGGAAAAGCCCGCTCAGGCGCAGACTTCTGCGGATATGGCGGCTATAACCGAGTACGCAGAGAAGCTCAACGCATATACGTCTGCGCTTGAAGAGCGCATAAGCAGACTGGAGGGAGTTGTCAATGAGCACACCAACGATATTGCAGCAGTTAAACAGAGTAACGCCGATACAAGGTGGTTCTCCGACGGGACAACAGGCGAGCAATAACTCTCAGGGCGGATTTGAAGCGGCAATGCAGTATGTCCGTGCCAACGGCGGCGATCCAAAAGCAGCCTGCTTTAAAAAAGGTCATGAACTTGGATATTCTGACGAGCAGATAAACGCCATGGTCAGCGAGCAGACTAAACGTATCACAGCTATGCTCGGAAACGCAAAGAATCCCAATGCTCTTATTCAAAATGCGCTCGCGGCAAAGAACCCCAAATTCGCGCAGATGCAGAAAATGGCTCAATATGGGAACGAGCTCAAAAACATGATGTATAATTCCGCCAAATAAGGCGGTTTTATAAATATTTCTCAAGGAGGATTTATATTTTATGACAAATCCTATTGATGTGAATGGAGGAAATGGTATGGCAAACGACACCGGTATGAGTGTAGCGGACGTTGCGGCTCTCTCGGGAGGCGGTTTCGGAGGCTTCGGAAACAACAGCCTTGAGGGTCTGATCTATCTGGCTGTTATCGGCTCGATGTTCGGCTGGGGAGGCAACGGTTTCTTCGGCGGAAACGGAGCGGGCGCTCTCGCAGGTAATCTCGCTACTCAGAACGACGTGCAGAGAGGTTTCGACACTGCTGCACTTCAGGATCAGTCGCGTGATATTCTCTCGGCTGTGAATGCAGGCACTGCTCAGTCTGTTGCCGCAACAAATCAGGTATATCACGACATCGTGAATAACCTCGGTGACAAGTATAACGAGCTTGCAAGAGACGTCGCGAGTGTCAACTACAATGTCGGACAGCTCGGCGCAAATGAGAGAGAGTGTTGCTGTGAGATCAAGCAGCTTATTCAGTCTATGGCAGCGGACACCAATGCCAACATCGCCCAGAATAAGTATGATATTATGATGGGTCTTGCAGGTATGGAGCAGCGCATCACCTCAAAGATGGATCAGAACAAGATCGAGTCTCTCCAGCAGCAGGTGAATACACTTCAGCTTCAGCAGGCTACTGCGGGTATGCTTAAGTTCCCCAACAGCTGGAGCTATGGTGCAGGTCCTTTTCCGCCTATCTTCGGCAATCAGTGTCCGAACGCTGTCTGATATTTCTGTAAGCGCCAGTTAGGGCGAGGCAACTTACAGGCGGGCGGAGCAATAGTTCTGCCCGTAAAAATTTATATTTGGAGGAATGAATTATGTCAAGAGCGGTACTTTACACGGCTAACTCAAACAATCAGACCGTAGGTATCAATGGCATCATCTCACCCGGCGGTGTTGTGAGAAGATACGGCTGCAACATTCAGCTTTCGGGAAATGCCGTTACTCTCACAGGCACGGGTTATTATGATATTTCGGCAAGCATTACGCTTGTTCCGTCCGCAGCAGGTACTGTGACGGTCACAGCTTATCAGGACGGCATTCCCATTCAGGGAGCAACTGCTTCAGCAACGGTAGCGGCAGTGGATACGTCCGTAGCCCTTCCCGTCATCGGAATGGCGAGACTTGTCAACCCCAATGCAGGGAGCAATATCACCTTTGTTCTCACGGGCGTTGAGTCTGATATTTCAAACTTCGCACTTAAAATTATAAAGACGTGAGGTGAGCCGATATGACCGTTGAAGAAATTTTCGGAAAGATATCCGCGCACATGGTCGAGGGAATGATGTTTCACGAGCAGATGTCTGATTACTACGGTTTCCTCGGTCTTGACGGCTACAGATGCTGTCACAAGTATCATTATATTTGTGAGACTGTAAGCAGAGCGACAGTCCACAAATTTTACATAGATAACTACAACAAGCTGCTCATTGATAATTTCGTCAACAGCGGCTCAATAATTCCGACGGGCTGGAACAAGCTTACAAGATTCGACGTAGACCCCGCTACAAAGCGCACGGCTGTAAAGAACGGTCTCGCCGAATGGCACAAGTGGGAAAAGTCTACTGTGGAATTATATTCTCAGATGCTCAAGGAGCTTTACGAGCTCGGCGAGATGGCTGCGTACGGAGAAGTCAAGAAGCTTCTCAAAGATGCTACCGAGGAAGTACGCTTCGCCGAAAAGAAAACTATTCATCTGACTGCTCTGAATTTCGACATGTCTGATATTTATGACGAGCAGGACGATATCTATAAATGCTATCACAAAAAGCTTAAGTGCGTTTCTGAATGTTTGGAGGAGTGCTGATGAATGCTTACGGTGTTTCAGAAGCAAAAATAGTGTTTCTCTTCTGCACAGGTGCCGTCGGAGCATTCATGACCGAAATATTCGGTGGCTGGTCTTCTGACATAACCACACTTGTGATATTTATGGCTATCGACTACATTCTCGGTCTTATCATAGCCGCAATATACAAAAAATCGGACAAGTCCAAAAACGGAGCTCTTTCAAGCAAGGCTGCATTTATAGGTCTTGTTAAAAAAGCGGTCATCATGGGTATGGTCCTCATAGCTAACCGTCTTGACCTGCTTATGAAAACCGATTACATCAAATCGGGCGCTGTGATAGCTTTCTGCGTTTCGGAGCTTATCAGCATTGCCGAAAATCTCGGTATTATAGGAGTTCCCATGCCAAAAGTAATAAGCAGAACCATTGATATTCTCAAGGACAAGACTGACGAAGACGATAAAAAGGAGGATGACAAGCATGATAAAGGCGATTGACGTTTCACATCACAACGGAGACATTGACTTCAAGAAAGTAAAGGATTCCGGGATTGACACCGTCATCATAAGGACAGGATACGGACTTCCGTCACCGTCTCAGGTAGACAAGAAGTTCAAACAGAACTACGAGCGTGCCCGTGAAGCAGGTATGAAAATAGGCGCATATCACTACAGCTACGCAAAATCCTCTGCCGACGCCGAAAAAGAAGCGGAAGCCATGCTCGGTATCATCGGGAACAAGAAGTTTGAGCTTCCGCTTTTCTACGACATCGAAGAGTCTACCCACGCTGTCATGGATAAGAAGATGTGCAGCTCCTTTGTACGTGCTTTCTGCAACAGGCTCGAAGCAAGCGGCAAGTGGGCGGGAGTGTATTCATACGACGCTTTCTTCGGAACCAATCTTGATCCTGATATTGTGGGCAGATACACAACTTGGGTCGCTCGTGTTGAAAATGTCGAGCCGACTTCCTGCAAGCGATATGACATCTGGCAGTATTCGTGGAAAGGTTCTGTACCCGGCATCAAGGGTAATGTGGATATGAATTATATTTACAAGGATTTTCCTGCTTTGATGCAGAAAGCTCATCTTAACGGGTTCTGAGTGCTGAATAACATACACTATATGGAACACGTAGGCTGGTAAAGTTCTGCGGGGGCGTTCGTGATATTCACGGGCGCTCTTGCGTTTTGTGTTATTATACGCCACTTCTGCATCTTATTTTATTTTTTTTTCAAAGTCCGATACGCGAAATTTACAAGTTCTTTAATGAAAGGAGATTGTTAGCTCAGCGGAGAGCGCTACATTCGTGTAGAGGTCAACGGTTCGAGTCCGTTACATCTTCTTTTCATTTTTATATTTTTAGGAAGCAATGTTATAGTGCCTGAGAAAGGAGAAAGCAATGACCTACTTTGTATGTTTACTGATATTTCTGGTGGGAGCTTGCGTCGGGGCTGTGGCTGCCTCAATACTTGGTTCCAAATCCCCGAAAGGAACCATAAAAATTGTCTCGGATGATACGGATGGCTCAAAGTATCTGTTTCTGGAGCTGGAGGAAAGTGTTGATATTCTGGAAAAGCAGGATGAGGTCGTCTTTCGTGTAGCGCGAAAATAGCAGTTCCCTTTATGAGGTAAAACTCAGATTATATTTTTGGAGGTTTTTGTTATGAAACAGAAAAAAGAAAAGATAAACAATGCGAGAGCGCTGGATGAGGAACTTAAGAGACTTTTCGACGAGCTTAAAACGCTTGACACAGACAGCGATGAGTACAGAACGGTACTTAACCGTATTGACACTTTGTATAAGATCAGAAATGACGATTCCAAGACAAAGAGAGAATCGGGAACAAAGATTGTTACGGACAGTGTCAGCACGGTATTGCCGTTGATATTCTACGGACATCTGTGTAATAAAGGATTTAAGTTCGAGGAAACTGGAGCTATATCCTCGTCTACGTTTAGGCATATTTGGGGAAATGTTTCAAAGATATTCAAGAAATAATTGACTGACAGCGGGGGTCGGTGCAGGATTTGCATCGGCTCTTGCTTTTTCACGCGAAATTTGCAAAGTATATTATGAGGAAACTCACTAATATATTTTGGAGGTATTTATTATGAAAAAGGTATTTGTAGTTTTTATGATGTTGGTGATCGCTGTGATTACGGGCGTTAATGCTGTAGAAGTTGATGCTGCTAACAAAATTCATTACTACGAAGGAACGGCTATACTCAGAAATAAGGACGATTTAACATATATCGACGCCGATGAGGCGTTTGAATATTTTGACTCGTTCAATGATGAGGACGTATATGTTCATTCGGAATTAATGCAAACTTTGTGCGCGGAAATAGACTGGCGCGGCTATAAACGTATACATGATTATTACGGCGGTTGTATATATGGACGTTATGAAATACATGACGACGTAATTATACTTGATGTCATATTTGTAGAGTTTTAAGACTTAAAAGGGTCTGTGATATTTACACAGGCTCTTTTCTTTTTGCGCGATTTTCACAGCTTCTTTAATGAAAGGAGCGTGATGTGATTATGTTTATAATTGACATTTTTAAAGTTGCGGCAAAATGTTTCTGGGGAATAATCGGAGCGTATGCCAAAGCTATCGGAAAACAAATCCTGATAGCGATAGGTATAGCTGTTGTGTTCTTCCTCATAGGAAGATTTGGCTGATTTTAAAAGGGTCTGTGATATTTACGCAGGCTCTTTTCTTTTTGCGCGATTTTCACAGCTTCTTTAATGAAAGGAGCGTGATGTGATAATGGGCATCATTAAAGCATTTTTTGGAATTATCTGGGCGACGCTGGAATACGCCGCCGCGTATCTGTTACTGATTCTGGTGACATTTATATTTGGCTGGGTGACCGGTCACTTCGGATAAGTTTCGGCTGATGTTTTGAGGGGCTTGTGCTTGCGCAGGCTCTTTTCTTTTGCGCAAAATTTACAAGCTGTATTATGAGAAACAATTTGTAAAGGAGGTTTTCATTTATGAAAGAGATCATTGATATTTACGAGGAAACGACTAAATACGATATCGATTTCGACTTTGAAAGTTGGGATTATGAATTTGATGATTGACAAGAAGCAAAAGAATTTGTGATATTTATTACGAGTTCTTTTGCTTCTTGTTAAGCCACGCAAAATTTACAAGTTGTATTATGAGGAAACTCAATAATTTTATATTTTCAGGAGGTTTTATTATGAACTTAACAAAGGGATTAAAGTACGTTGAGGGAGCTGCAACCATCATTATTGGTTTGATAGGTATCATTTCCGGTACCAAAAAACTGAAAGAGGGTTCAGATTCCGACAAGGTCGTTAATGCTGAGGAAGTGACTGCGACTGAAACGGAAACGGAGGTTATTGAGACTCAGGGCGAAGTAGTCGAGCCCGAAGAGACTACAGAAGAATAAGCCGGAGGGCGTTCGTGATATTCACGGGCGCTCTTTGCTTTTTTGCCGTTTATATGCTGAAAGGAGTAACGGAGATGAAAGATGAATTGAGAATTTCAACACCATGGATGAAAGGCTTTATCGCAAATACTGTCAAGAAGATAGTAAGAAAAAGGTTCGGGTACTCGATAGACCTTGACCTTGACAACATCTACGTGAGTACGGACGAGGAGGGCGCTCACATTCACATAAGCGCGAATGTGGACATGGATAAGCCGAGCTTCGACAAAATGCTCAGTGAGATAATCTGACGCAAAATTTACAACTGCTTATATGAGGTAACACTCATCGATTTATATTTTTAGGAGGAATTTCTTATGAAAAACAACTGGTGGAGAAAACTCGGTACTGTCGAAGGTATAAGTAAAAACCCGATAGTGGTTGCTGACGCTGCGAAGTGCGCCGCAACAGCGCTTAAAAACACACAGATAAATGCCGAGGTGCTGAACAATAATACGGCTGTTCTCGAAAGGGCTATATCAACCCTTAGCAGAAATCAGAAGATTTACGTGTTCGGCTGGACGGTGTCGTCTGTGTGTTTCGCACTTGCGCTTTATGGTGCTGCCGCTGAGCTTGAGGAGCTGAAAAAAGCAAAAACATCGGACAAAAATGACGATAGTATTTATGAGACAGCAGTTGAAGAAGAAACCGAAAACGAATAATTGATATTTAGCAGGGGTTCCTGCGGCGAAAGCTGCGGGGGCTCTTGCGTTTTTGAAAGGAGCTTACACATGAGTTTTGGAGAACTTATCAAAAAGCACGCGGGTACGATACTCACCTTTATCGCTACCGGCACGTTTATTGCCACGGTATATGAAGCAGTGAAAAATACGCCGAAAGCGTTAAAGCTTATTGAAGATGCACGCGAGGAAAAGCGTGCAGAGCTTACTAAGTTTGAGACCGTGCAGGTGTCCGCACCCGCTTATATTCCTGCCATTGTGCTGGGAACGCTCACGATCGGCTGTATGTTTGGGGCAAATATTCTCAACGTAAAGCAGCAGGCGTCTCTTATGAGCGCTTATGCGGTGCTCGATCAGACATATAAGAAGCACAAGGATAAATTCAAGAAGTACCGCGACAAGGTCAATGATATTTTCGGTGAGGAATCTGACCTCAAAGTTTCCGAAGCAGTTTCGCACGACGAGTATCCCATTCCCGAAGTTGAGGACAAGGAAAAGAAGTATAAGTTCAAGATAGCAGGTATCGACGGTGAAGATATTTACTTCTATTCTACGATGTCAGACGTCATTGCGGCGGAGTACGAGGTAAACAAAGAACTTAATACCGAGTGTTGCTGCTCGTTCAACTATTTCCTTGAACAGCTCGGCACCGACAAAATAACAAACGGTGACCTGCTCGGCTGGAATATCGAAACACTCATTGACTGGTGCGGATATTCTTGGCTCGACTTCGGCAATGGTCCATCGGTAGACGGTGACGACTGTGATTATGAGATATTCCTTAATGTTGACCCGACACCGGGTTTTGAAGACTATGAGGAAAATCTCGATTATATGGAGCACAAGTATCTTGATATGTGCTACGCGTGAATAAAGGAGGTCTTCGACATGAAAGGAAAAATCAAGCAGCTGTTTGATATTTTTGTAAGCGGCTGCAAAAAGCACGCCCCCGAGATGGCTATTGGGGTGGGTATTGCGACTATGGCGGTATCGGTCGTTTCGGCGGTTAAAGAGACACCGAAAGCGCTCGATAAAATCGAGGAGATGAAAAGTGACCTCGGAAAAGACGAACTCACGGCGAAAGAGACTGTGCAGGCGGCTTGGAAGTGTTATATTCCGTCCGCAGCCTCATTTGTAATCGGTGTATTCTGCATATGCCTTGCATCAAAGACGTATCTGGGCAGAATTGCGGCTGTTGGGGCAGTCGTATCCATGAGGGACGAAGAGATTGATATTCTCAAGAAAAAGGCTACCGAGATGTTCGGCGAGAAGAAAAAAGAAGAACTGCTTGATGCCGTCGAACAGGAACGAGTGGACAAAAATCCGGTCGGCAAGAATGAAATAACCATTGTCAGCGGGGGGAATATTCTCTGCTATGACGTATCGAGCGGAAGATATTTTCGTTCAACGAAAGATAAAGTAGACACGGCTTTTCACGAGCTGAACTACCAAATGAATGATGAGATGACGGTAACACTCAACGACTTCTATTGCCATCTCGGATTGTCAGATAACGAGTCGGGGAGAATCCTCGGCTGGGATGTGGCAAACGGTCCTATAAAACCGAGGTATACATCAACGCTCTCCGAAAATGACGAGCCGTGTCTTGTCATAAGCTTTGAAAAGCCTGCGAGCTATCTGTGGCAATGAGCATTCCGCTTATAGCGGATCTTTTGACAATATCAGAAGACAAAAAATATGTAAAGAAGTAACTTGCTGAGAGTCAGCGTGATATTCACGTTGGCTCTTTGCTTTTTTGAAAGGAGCGTTTTATGGAAAATCCTATAAAGTCTCTCCGTGAGAATGATCCTGTTCCAGACAAGACAATTGTACCAGTTGCGTCCGGAAAGGTAAGAAAAAAGAACGGTCTGGAAAAATTCGCCGGAATGATAGTTCAGTCTGATATTTCGGCGGTCAAGGAGACTATTATCTCCGAGGTTGTGGTACCGATGGTGAAAAACCTTATTGCGAACACCGTTTCAGACACTGTATATATGATGATGTTCGGGGAGACAAGAAATGCCCGTGAAAACGGCAGGAGGAGCAATGCGTCCTACGTTTCGTACGGTTCAATGTACAGAAATGTTGATGATCAACGTCCGTCGAGGCGTGCGTCATCTGGATACGAGTTTGAGGACGTGGTTGTACCAACACGCGGCGAGGCTGAAATGATACTCGACCGCATGAAAGAATTGATATCCGTATACAAGGTTGCTTCAGTTGCCGATCTGTACGACCTTGCGGGTATATCCTCGAAGTATACAGATAATAAATACGGATGGACGGACATGCACGGCGCGGAAGTTATATTTTCACGTGGTGAATACGTAATAAAGATGCCGAGAGCGTGCCCTCTGGACTAACGCTAAATTATCATTGGAATGGTAATTAGACATTAATCGAGAGGGCGTTCGTGATATTCACGGGCGCTCTTGCGTTTTTCTGGGAGGTACACCATGGAATACGAATGCAACGATAAAATGGTCTCGCATCCCGACCATTACAAAAAAGGCGGTATGGAGGTCATTGATATTATTGACACATTTACCGCCGATATGAAAGGCGCGGAAGCTGTATGCACAGCCAATGCCATCAAATACATCCTGCGCTGGAAAAACAAGAACGGCGTTCAGGACTTGAAAAAAGCAGTGTGGTATATTACACACCTTATAAATTATATAGAAAAGGAGAATACTGATGAAATTCAATGATATTCTTAATAGTGTCAAGAGTGCTGCGGCGTGCACAGGTCTGACACTGAAAAAGCATGCACCAAAGATAATGGCAGTGATCGGAACAGCAGGTCTTGCTTTTGGTATCTATGATGCCTGCAAGCAGACACTCGGTCTGCCTGAAGTTCTTGACGAGATGAAGGATTCCCTCGACGTTGTGCATAACGTAGAGGGAGTTCCCGAGCTCGCTGAGAAATACCCGGAAGAGGACTGTAAAAAAACGGTGACAGCTGTTTATATTCGTGCAGCCATAAACATCTGCAAGCTTTATGCAAGACCTGCGGCTATTATATTGATATCTCTTGGTCTGCTTTTAGGATCCAACAAGATACTTGAAAACCGTCTCGGTGATGCAGCCGCTCTTGCCGCTATCACAAAGACCGAATTTGACAAGTACAGGAAGAACGTTACCGACCGTTTTGGTGAAGAAGTAGATAAGCAGCTTCGCTACGGGATACAGACGACTGATATTTCCGAGCTTGGGGAGGACGGAGAAGAGACTAAAAAGACTGTAGCAGATAAGACACCCGAACTTCCGAGCCAGTTTACAAGGTTCTTCGATGAAATCTCGGGATACTGGAAAAAGGATGCAGATGCAAACAAGCAGTTCCTGCTGATGACACAGGCTCATGCAAATGATATTCTCCACAGCTACAGGGGCAAAGTGGTGACACTGAACGATGTTCTTGATATGCTTGACCTGCCGAGAATGAAGATAGGTCAGAGTGTTGGTTGGGTGAATCACGGACTTAAGTCCGATTATATTGACTTCGGTATATTTGATGTTCATTCACCTGCAAAGCGTGAGTTCGTGAACGGAACTGAAAGAAGCATACTCCTTGAATTCAACGTTCAGGGTAATATTCTTGATGATATAGAGAATAAAAAGTAAATTACAAAGGAGAACAACAAAATGAAAAAACTTATAGCAACAGCAGCCGTATGCGCGGCATTGATATTTTCGGAGACGGCCGCTCTTGAAAATCAGAAAGTGCCTGAAATAACGACTGCTGTTACAAATGTAAAGGAAGATAAGTCTATGAAAAAAGTTATAACTTATGTCAGTGAGTGTGACCTCACACTTGAAGAGATCGATGAGATAGCAAAAGTCGTTATCGCTGAGGCAGAGGGTGAGAGTGAAAAAGGTCAGCGCTACGTCATCGATGTGATTCTTAACCGCGTGGACAGCAAGTGGTTCCCTGATACGGTTCACGATGTGCTGTATCAGAAGAACCAGTTTTGTGTAAGCGGGAAGCGTGCCGAAGCTTGGAAAGATGTCGCTCAGGCCGAGTACAACGGCATCTGCGAGATGATAGAGGAAGAATACGACAAAGAGGATCGTCTCAACAGCGACATCGTGTTTTTCCGCACGCAGAGATATTCAAGTTACGGTGTACCTGCATTTAAGTGCGGGGCGCATTATTTCTCGACTTATGATCATAGAGAGGGGCAAAAATTATGAACATTACACTTGCAAATGTTATATTTGCGGCTGCGGGCGCTGCGGTCGGCGGAGCAGCCGTTTATATTCTGATGAAAAACAAGTTTAAAAAACGCGCAGAGGAGGAGATAGAAAGCGTGAAAAAAAAGTATCACAAGGCTTTTGCCGAAAAAGACAATAGAAAAGGAACCCCTGTTCCCGAAGAAGAGGGAACGCTGAGCAGATCGGATATGGATGCTCTGGATAATTCTCCGCTTGCGGAGTATCACAAAAAAATGGAGGAAAAAGAGACCGAGCAGGCGAAACATGTCCTCGAAATAGTATCCAAATACAACAACTCACGGCAGCCTCCTGAGATAATCGAGAGCAGACCGTATAAGATATCCGAGGAAGAAGTGGGCAACCGTTATGACGAATTATATTGCTACAAGTGGTACCGCGACGACAGCACTCTTACGGATGAAAACGATGACCCGCTGCTTCCAGAGGAGATAGCCGAGAACGTTGGTTTTGAAAATCTTGACCTTGACGAGGACGACATTATTTATATCCGCAACGAAGTGAAGCAGTGCGACTATGAGATATCTGCCGTTGACGGAGCTTACGGGGAGGAATTTCTGCTTGAATAAAGATACACTGAAAAACAGATATCTCGGGTGGCTTATGACGGTGCTTGGCATTAAGCACCGTTTTGAGCTGACGCCAATAATATTCAAGTTGTTTGATACCGATTTCACCTACACCATACCGCGCGACGGAAACCGTTATGAGGATGGTATTGACCTGCGATACAGGTTTGGTGAGGCAAATCACATCGACAGCTGTATCATTGCCAATCAGCTTGATATTTATCCGTGTTCGGTGCTGGAAATGATGACTGCTCTGTGTATGCGGATAGAAACACACATTACGGGCGATTTCGAGCAGAGCGACCGTACATTTGAGCTGTTTCAAATGATGCTGAAAAATGCCGGGCTGTGGATGCCCGGGGAAAAATTTAACGAGCGCTTATTTGAAAAGCGTCTTGACGACGTTCTTGACCACAGATATGACGCGGACGGTCAAGGCGGGTTCTTTACGCTCAAAAAGCCAGCAGGAGATATGCGGAAGGCGGAACTATGGTATCAGGCGATGTGGTTTTTGGACGAGCAGTTAAAATTAGTATGATATTCAGAAAGGAGACTTGAATTATGCAAACATATGACTTTCTGCAAGTCTCCACAAGAACCACAAAACAGGGCACTATAGAAATATACCCGACTTTCAGGATAACCCGCTCGAAAGACCTTATGATACGCGGCGGCGACTTCTATGCGATATGGCTTGACGACGAGCAGCGCTGGTCTACGGATGAGCAGGATGCTATCGACCGCATTGACAGAGCGCTTGATATTTATAAGAATGAAAAATTCTCGGCGCTTGAGGATGGCGTGCGTGTCCTGCATCTGTGGGACGCTGATACCTGCATGATCGACAAGTGGCATAAGTACGTACAGCGTCAGTGCCGCGACAGCTTTCATATGCTCGACGAGACACTTATATTTGCAAACACAAACACAACCAAAGAGGATTATGCGAGTAAGCGTCTTCCGTATGACCTTGCCGAGGGCGACATCTCCGCTTATGACAAGCTGATGTCAACTTTATATTTGCCCGACGAGCGCAGAAAAATCGAATGGGCGATAGGCTCGATAGTTACAGGAGACAGCAAAAAGCTGCAAAAGTTTATGGTGCTGTACGGTGCAATGGGAACTGGTAAATCGACCGTTATACACATCATCGAGCAGCTTTTTGAGGGTTATATTTCGGTGTTTGATGCGAAAACACTCGGCTCTTCTTCAAACGCTTTTGCACTTGAAGCATTCACAAAAAACCCGCTTGTGGCTATCCAGCACGACGGAGATCTATCACACATTGAGGACAACACGCGAATCAACTCACTCGTATCTCATGAATCAATGACTGTAAACGAGAAATTCAAATCAGCGTATACGAATCGTTTCAAGTCATTTATATTTATGGGCACGAACAAGCCCGTTAAAATTACGGACGCCCGCTCAGGTCTGATAAGACGTCTTATTGACGTACAGCCGAGCGGGAACGTTCTGCCTAAACATGAGTATGATATCTGTGTGGAGCGCGTGAAATTCGAGCTGGGGGCTATTGCGTGGCACTGCCGTGAGGTGTATGTAAAAAACAAGGATCTGTTTGACGATTATATTCCGACGAGTATGCTCGGGGCGTCGAACGATTTTTACAACTTTGTCCTTGAAAACTATTATATTTTCAAGAAAGAGGACAGCACCACGCAGAAAGCGGCGTGGGAGATGTACAAGACTTACTGCGACGAGGCAAAAGTCGCGTATCCTCTTTCACTGATGAAATTCAAGGAAGAGCTTAAAAACTATTTCTACGAATTTCACGAGCGTTTCACCCTTGAGGACGGGACAAGGGTACGCTCGATGTATCGGCTGTTTCGCGAGGACAAATTTACTTTTGAGAATTGTCCGAAAAAAGACAAAGACGAGGAAAAACCGGAAAGTTGGCTGCGTTTTGACTGTGAGTCTTCTCTGTTCGATGATATTTTTGCGGACGCTCCCGCTCAGTATGCCGATACCGAAGAAAAACCCGTCACTAACTGGAGCAATGTAAAAACAAAACTCCGTGATATAGATACGTCGAAAATCCACTACATGCAGATACAGTCCCTTGGCGGAAATTATCTGGTAGTGGACTTTGATATTAAAGGTGAGGACGGAGAAAAGTCACTTGAGAAAAATCTCGAAGCGGCTTCAAAGTTTCCGCCTACTTATGCCGAGCTTTCCAAGAGCGGAAAAGGAATACACCTCGTTTATATTTATGACGGTGACCCCAAAAAGCTTGCACGCCTTTACGCCGAGGACATCGAGCTGAAATTCTACACGGGAAATGCCCCGCTCAGACGAAAGCTTACGAAATGTAATGATATCCCAATAAATCACATTAGTGGAGGACTTCCGCTGAAAGGAGTAAAAATGGTTGATTTTAAGGGTTTTGAGAATGAGAAGCACCTACGGAGTCTTATTGAGAAAAATCTTCGTAAGGACATTCTTTCGAGTACAACGGAAAGCATAAACTTAATAAAACAGGACCTTGAAAAAGCTTACAACAGTGGCATGCACTACGACGTGAGCGACCTGCGCGGAAAGATAATTTCGTTCGCAGCGGGAAGTACACATCAGGCTAAGGCGTGTCTGAAAAAAGTCTCGAATATGAAATTTAAGTCGGAGGAAGAGGCCGAAGCCGTTGAGAGCGGAGAAAAGCCTGTTGTATTCTTCGACACTGAGGTGTTTCCGAATCTTTTTCTGGTTAACTGGAAAATAGAGGGCAAGGACAAGCCTGTTGTAAGAATAATAAATCCCAAACCGACGGACATCGAAAATCTTCTGAAAAACAGGCTCGTTGGTTTTAACTGCCGCAGATATGACAATCATCTGCTGTATGCGTGTCTGCTCGGATATTCCAACGAGCGGCTCTATGAGCTCTCGCAGAAAATTATATCCGGCGACAAAAATGCTTTCTTTGGTGAGGCATACAACCTGAGCTATACGGACGTCTATGACTTCTCCGCAAAGAAGCAGTCTTTGAAAAAGTTCGAGATAGAGCTTGGCATTCATCATCAGGAGCTCGGTCTTCCGTGGGACAAGCCCGTACCTGAGGATATGTGGGAGAAAGTCGCCGAATACTGCGACAACGACGTCATAGCTACCGAGGCGGTATTCAACGCGCGCTATGCGGACTTCATCGCAAGGCGAGTATTGGCAGATTTGGCGGGTATGACGGTCAACGATACAACAAACAGCCTCACAACAAGAATTATATTTGGCACGAACCGAAAACCGCAGTCGAGTTTCAATTACCGCAATATGGGCGATATAACTGTACCGCATGACGACTGGACTATCACCGAAGACATGATATTTCACAAGGGTTACGACGAGTATACAGTATTCGACAACAAAGGCAGACCGCTGTTTCCCGGATATTCTTATGAGGGCGGAAAATCGACCTATCGCGGCGAGGAAGTCGGCGAGGGCGGATATGTCTATGCGGAGCCGGGAATGTACTGGGATGTGGCTCTGCTTGATATTGCGTCGATGCACCCGAGCAGCATAATCGCAGAGCAGCTTTTCGGCGAGGTATATACAAAAAACTTCGCTGATATTCGTGATGCCAGAATTGCCATTAAGCATCGCGACTTCGACAAGGCAAGGACGATGCTCGGAGGAAAGCTGGCAAAGTATCTCGACGACGAATCAAAGGCAGGAGACCTTGCTCAGGCTTTGAAAATCGCTATAAACTCGGTATATGGTCTGACTTCGGCATCGTTCGAGAATCCGTTCCGTGATATTCGGAACAAAGACAACATCGTTGCAAAACGCGGAGCGCTGTTTATGGTGAATCTCAAACACGAGGTGCAGAAGCGCGGGTTTACGGTCGCGCACATCAAGACCGACTCGATAAAAATTCCGAACGCCACACCCGAAATAATCCAATTCGTAATGGACTACGGCAAAATGTACGGCTATACATTCGAGCACGAGGCTACTTATGACAGAATGTGCCTTGTCAACGACGCCGTTTATATTGCCAAGTATAAGGACGGCAAGCACGCAGGCGAGTGGACAGCAACGGGTACACAGTTTGCTGTGCCTTATGTCTTCAAGACCTTGTTTACGCACGAGCCTATTGAATTCAAGGATAAGTGTGAGACGAAATCGGCGTCGACGGCTTTATATTTAGACCTGAATGAGAATCTTCCCGAGGGTGAGCACAAACGGATATTTGTCGGAAAGGTTGGTTCGTTCTGTCCGATGATGACCATGAGCGGCGGCGGTCTGCTCGTCCGTGAAGGAAAGGATAAGGACGGAAACGTCAAGTACGACGCGGTCGGCGGGACTAAGGGTTTCAGGTGGCTCGAAGCGGAGAAAGTCCACGAGGCAGGCATTGAGGACGATATTGATATTTCGTATTACGAGGGTCTTGTGCTTGACGCCGTGAAGACCATTTCGCAGTACGGTGACATCAGGATATTCCTGTCGGATGAACGGGGCTCTTTCACGTCCATTAATTCAGATAATTTTGATTTTCCGCCCGATGAGGAACTACCGTTTTAATACGCGAAAATTACATCTTCCTTTATGAGATAATTTTAAAGGAGGTCTTTCTTATGAAAGAAACTATCAAAGATCAGATGTGCATGATGGGCTACGTATGGAGTGTAGTCGATCCAGATTGGAAAATCAGAACGGCGGAAGCTTGCACGGTGGATCCACTTATAGCCCTTGTAACGGTGTACAGTGCCGTAAAGGGAAATAAGGCGGGTTACATCGCCGGGGCAGCCGCCTTACTGATCCATTTGGGTTCTACATATATTATGCGTAAAGCCGAGGATGTATATTATGATGAAATGTGGAAAAAAGAAGTTGAAAGACTGAAAAAAGAAGTTGAAAGACTGAAAAAAGAAGGAAAAATTATTTAAGTCTGAGGGCGTTCGTGATATTCACGGGCGCTCTTGCGTTTTTGAAAGGAGTTTTTATTATGAACGAAACAGTAACGATCTGGATTCCCGAAAAAGTGTTTGATATCATCTCAGCAGCGGGTATGCGCAGTGGACGAACTATTACAGACGCCGTGTCTCAGGCCATTAAAATGTCGGCATTCGACAAATGGGCTTTTGCAACAAAAATAAGAGGCATATCAAAGATTGATATTCCGGTGAAGATAAACATCGCCAAACTGCATCCGCAGTCAAGAGCGATAATAAACAAAAGGTGTGATACCATGAAGCGCAATTCCGCGGAGATAATTCGCAGCGCTGTCATGGATTATGCAGATACATTGAGCAGGAGGTAGAAAAACGCGCAAAATTTACAAGGTATATTACGGAGGTGATTACCATGACAAAATTCGTTTTGTGGTATGGGATTCGTAGGAAACCTATGAGACCCAGACCCGGAAATGATGAACAGAAACGGTAATTTCAAAAGGCGGGAGCCGATGCGGAATTTGCGTCGACTCTTGCCTTTTGTTTTTATATATTTTACAGGAGGTATTTAACTATGGTAGAAAATGTACTCAGTCTCGAGAACGCAAGAATTATATTCCGCAACTTCAGCGGAAAAGAGGGCAGATACAACAGAGAAGGTGACCGCTCGTTCTGTGTGCTGCTCGACAATGAGCAGCTTACTGAAGACCTGATAGAGGACGGTTGGAATGTCCGCATTCTCAAGCCGCGCGAGGAAGGCGACGAACCTAAGAAATATATGTCCGTGGACGTTTCTTATAGGAACATTCCGCCAAAGATATTTATGATAACAGAAAAAAACAAGGTTCTCCTTAACGAGGATACGGTCGGCAACCTTGACTACGCTGATATTCGCACGGCAGACCTCATCATCCGCCCGTACAACTGGGAAGTAAACGGCAAGAGGGGCGTGAAAGCGTATCTCAAGACCGCCTACATTACCATCGACGAGGACAGGTTTGCGAGCAAGTATGAGGGCGATTCAGATGCTCCGTTCTGATACGCGATATTTACATTTTCCTTTATGGAGGTGGTTTATATGCTAGTAAAAGCATATATAAAACTTGCAATCGGTGATGCAACACTTGATATCGCTAAAAAAGCGGACAGGTGCAAAGAAGATAGTATAAGATATCTTGACCGTATAAAACTTGTTGATGATTATAAAGGCAGAAGTTTTACACTTTACAAGGGTCTTATGATATTCCGCGCACAGAGTGCTTTGATGCGTTATCTTGTTTACGGCGAGCTGAGTAAAGCAGGAATGAATGTTTTTAAAAGTATAAAAAATGTCTGAAAAAAGGGCGTTCGTGATATTCACGGGCGCTCTTGTGTTTTTGAAAGGAGTTTTTTTATTATGACACTTAAAGAAATCTTTGAAACTGTACGCGACCGCGAGATCGGCAGTTACTGGGGAGGATGGATGTCGATGTGTTACGCAGAGGAGTGCGGAGAGTCCATTTCTGCCTTAAGTAAGTTTTCCCGCGGATGTGCTTCCAAGCAGGATCTGGTCGACGAGTTCGGCGATGTCATCATATCTATGATGGCTATTTGCGATAACTTTGATATTTCAGTCGAAAATATTGAAGCGAGGATACTTAAGAAAACACAGAAGGAGTATTAATATGGATATATTTGATCTTGTTGAAATGGGTTACAGTATGGAAGTCATAAAACAGCTCATAGAAGAAGCCGACAAACATGAGGAAGCACTTACTGTATGCACACTTCTGAAGCTTATCGGAGAGGAGAAACAATCATGAGCTTATTTGACGATATGATGCGTGACGAGCTATACAAAAACTTTAATGCCATAGCTGCGGGTTTTAAGGCCCTTGTACAAGCGGTCGCGACTTTAAAGGTACAAGTTGATAGGCTCGAAGCAAAAGTCGACGAACTCGCAAAGGAGGGGAAAGCATGACAAACATGGAAAAATTTCTGAAAAACATCATGGAAGAAATTCTCATTGAACACTACGATCTGTTCGAGCTTTTTCTTCATAAATGGATGGGCGTAGAGGTTTTCGAGGATTTTGATTATAACGAATGCAGTATTGATCGGATGAGAAGCCTCGGAAAAATGGGACACGGGTCTTATACCTGTCCGAGAGGTGTTTCGTGTTCAGAATGTATGCTCGGCTGGCTCAGAGAAGAATACAAGGAGGACTGATATTTTGGAGTTCATAGAAAAGCTCGTGGAGTTTGAGAAATACTGCCCGAAGTGTAAGCACTGGAAGAAAAAGGAAGATGAGGCACCCTGCCGCGACTGTGTTTCGGTTGCAGCGAGGGCATTCTCGCACAAGCCCGAAAAATTTGAGGCTAAAAAGAAAGGATGATGCTTTATGATCGGACACGGCAAAGAGGCAAATACCGATGTCTGATATTCTTTACGACTACCAGCGCGACGCCGTAAACCGTATGAAAAACGGCTGTATCCTCTGCGGAGGCGTGGGGAGCGGCAAATCACGGACAGCGCTCGCGTACTATGTAAAGTCCACCGACTATAAGAAAGACCTTTATATTATCACCACCGCCCGCAAACGTGATACACTCGAATGGCAGGGCGACATGTGCCCGTTTCTGCTGTCTACGGATGAAAAACTGAACGGTTTTAAAAACCGCGTTTTTGTGGACAGCTGGAATAACATCGGCAAGTATACAGACGTTTCGGGTGCGTTCTTTATATTTGATGAGCAGCGCGTTGTTGGGAGCGGTGAATGGGTGAAGTCGTTTCTGAAGATCACAAAGAAAAACGAGTGGATATTATTATCTGCGACGCCCGGTGACAAATGGGAGGATTATATTCCCGTATTCATTGCCAACGGCTTCTACAAGAACCGCTCGGAGTTCAAGCAGGAGCATCTCGTATATGCGGCGTGGGCTAAGTTTCCGAAAGTTGAAAGATATCTGAACACGCGGCGTCTGGTGCGTCTGCGTGACGGCATTCTGGTGACTATGGATTTCACAAGACCGACCACGCCTCACCATATGCACGAATACGTCGGCTACGATTTTCTGCGGTATAAAAATGTTGTGCGGACGCGTCAGACAGAGGAAGGAATTCCTATAGCTTCACCGACCGAGTTTTGTTTGGAGCTTCGGAAAATCGTAAATACGGATATTTCCCGCCGTGAGAAAGTTCTGGAGATAGTTCGTCTGAAATGGCGGGCTATTATATTCTACAACTTCGATTACGAGCGGGAAATTCTCCTGAACCTCGATTACGGCGAGGGTTTCGAGGTCGCGGAGTGGAACGGACATAAGCATCAGCCCGTTCCCGAGGGCAAGAAGTGGGTGTATCTTGTGCAGTATAACGCAGGCGCCGAGGGCTGGAACTGCGTACGCACCGACACCGTGATATTCTACTCACAGAATTATTCGTACAAGACCATGGAGCAGGCCGCGGGGCGTATCGACAGGCTGAATACACCTTATGCCGATTTGTATTACTATCACATAAAATCGAGAGCGCCTATTGATATTGCTATCGAACGGGCACTCAAGGCTAAGAAGGATTTTAATGCAAGTGCGTTTGTGAGAAGAAGCTGACGCGCGAAATTTGCAAGTTGTATTATGAGAGAATCAGGACTGTCTCGAATGTTAGAGCAGGCTTTGAAGGGCCGCGTGCCCGTGAATATTATGCAAATATTCACAAAGAACTTGATTATCTAAGTCAGTGACGGGCAGAGCTGAATAGTTTACAAGGCATTGTGAACCGTATTAGTAGGGAAAGAGGCTCGAGAAATCATTAGACCGATCTGAAATTCAGATTCAGATAGAGTGTCTCTTGATGGAATCAGTAGACCGTTAATGAAGGAGCTAAAAAAGCTATTGAGGTGACAGAAACAGCTGGCGGAAAGAGATTGTACAGTCTCTTTCTTTTTTTTTTTTGTTTGCGCCAGATTTACAAGCTCCTTTATGAGGAAACTCAATAATTTTTAAAGGAGGCTTGTTTATGTTAATAAACAGCAGAAAAACCGAGAAAGAAATGAAGGAAATAAAGGAAAAGGCTATCGCCAACGGAGAAAAGGTGATTGAACTTTCCGACAACAGTTTCATCATTTACGGCGGAAGTGAAAGGCTGATTGTAAGCGACAGAATAAGTTTGACTTTTTAAAGTTATGGGAAACGATGCGAGAGTGTTCGTGATATTCACGGGCGCTCTTGCGTTTTTGAAATTTGAAAGGAGTTTTTATTATGACAACTTTGTACGATTTGTTCCCCAAGAAAGATGGTATGTATGCTGATGAGCTTACTTACAATGTCTCCACGGGCAGTTATTATTTGCTGTACTTCAATCCTGACGGAAACGACGGCGACGGTGAGTTTGTTGATTTATACATAGACCGACGGGATATCCGTGAAGCTAAGCAGGCTTACGACCGCGAGACCGACGACGTCGAAAAGATGATAGCTTTTATATCGAGCATATGCGAGAATTGCAGCACGTGGGTATCTGACTGGGACTGCGACGATGATGATTTTGGGCAACATGTAAACACCTACATACATAACGTATATACCGCTGTCAGCAATGTGAATTCGGAGTGTGTTATATTCTTCGGGCTTTCGACCGATAGGGAGCACCTTGCTCTTGATGAGGCGGACCGATTCATAAGTATGCTGCTGAGGAGTATTGAGGAGGACAAAGAATGAGCATCTTCATACCGCCGTATAAGGGATTTCCGAGATGGCAGGGTCTTGACAGATGTACACCCGATAAATACTCCGGTCTTCCTGAGGAGGAGAGAAAAAAACTGGATGAAGAAATTGACCGTGCTATGAACGGTGAACTTGATATGTTCGATCCGTGGTCTGATTTATGGGAGGATAAATAATATGTCAATTGAGGTAACAAAAATAGTGGTACACGGTTTTGAAGAAGCCGTGAGAGGTATGAGAAACAGTTGGGACAGTTGGGAGGATTCAGACAGCGATTTCACAGCCGATGTCATTTTCAGAAATAACGGGGGGAAGGAAATTCCGTACGCCGTATCTATCCCTGTGTTCGGCGAAAAAGACCTTGCTCTCATGCAGCGTCTGAACAATGGCGGAAGCTCCCACTGCAAGTACAGACGCATCATAACCGCATCTATGGATATTAATGCGCCTCTGCTCTGGTGGAAGCAGATGGATACTTATTCGATAGGCGTGACAGAGCTCTCCTGCTCGACAATGCACACCATTGCAGATAAAAAGTTTGATATTTCGGATTTCACGTCTGACCACCTGAGCAAATTTGACACAACAAGCGTATTCGGATTTACTAGCTCACTCGATACAGGCATTTTCATGGACAGTATCATCGAGTATCTCAATTCTCTGCGCGAGGGTTATATTTACTACAAGGAGCATAACAAGCCCGAAATAGCAAGGAAGTTTAAGAGAGCTATCCTTGATATTCTGCCATCCTGCTATATGCAGAAGAGGACTTGGTTTGGTAATTATGAGGTCCTTGCAAAAATCTATGTGGAGCGGAAAGGTCACAAGCTGGACGAATGGGACAAGTTCCGTGAGGTTATACGGACGCTTCCGTACGCCGAGGAACTTATTATAGGAGGGTGATGTTTATGTTTGATTTTGACACTGTGAGAGAGCTTAATACCATGACCGACCTTTTAAAAAGTATACGTTACGGTGAAATAGTGGGATTACCTGACTCGTCACCGTTCAATCAATATTGCGGTACTCTCGGTGGCTCAACGCTTAATGAAGCTTACTGGGTGGACTTTTATATTCTTAAGGGAGAACCCGAAGTTGCCGATAATTTCTTTGACAGATTCCGCAGAAACGCAGTTGTGTATATGGACTTGTACGATGATGCGGATTTTAAGACTGCATATAAAAAATTTTGCGAGGAGTTTAAGACGGCGATGAAGATGAAAGAAAAGGAGAACGAAACTATGGACCTTAATTTGAAAGACAAACTTGTGTTCGGGTATGAGGACGCTTTCAATCAAATTGTGGAGCTCGTTGATGATATTAAGGCTGTTATAGCTTGCGATGATGGCGAACTCAACATAGATTATATTCTCAGGCGATGCAAGAAATTTGATGAGTGGACAAAAACGCTCCATTATCCCAACGAAATCTGGTATAAGGACGTTACTGACAGGGCGGTCGACTGTGTACGTGGTTATCTTGTTGGTTTTGATATGACCCACGTTTTCGGAAATTTTATGAACACTGTTGTGGCGCATAGCCATGACGATGATATTCCCAAAGAAGCCGGACAGCCACTGAAGAGACTTATACACTCTCTCTGGGTGCTTACGTATGGCGACGAACTCGATTTCAATTCAAACGACGCTGATATCTATCAGAAAGAGGCTCTGCTGACGGAGTGCGGAATGCTTAACAGAGGAGACCCTGTAAAGCGGCTTCTCAACGGTCTCATGGGTCTGAACGGGGAAGCGGGAGAGTGTATTGACCTGCTGAAGAAGCATCTCTTTCAGGGACATCCGCTTGACTTCACGGAACTTGCCGAGGAACTCGGGGATGTGGCTTGGTATCTTGCAATAAGCGCCGATGCTCTCGGATATAAGCTCTCTGATATTTTCAATATGAACATCAAGAAGCTCGAAAAGAGGTATCCGGACGGGTTTGAGGCTGAGAAGAGTGTGAACAGGGAGGCGTGAGCATGACTATATATGAACCGGACACAATGATGAAATATGCGGGCATTCAGTTCAAGACTTGCCCGTTTTGCGGACGGACAGGAAGCTGTATTTGAGGCGTGTAACAAGAGCGGTGCAGTATTTATGGTCAAGGACACCGATGAAGAAACAGTGACGAGAACGATCATACTTAATTAAAAGCGAACGGCTCGTGTGATATTCACATGGGCTTTTCGTTTTTCGTTTTTTCTCACGCGAAATCTGCAAGGTGTATTATGAGGAAACTCGATTATATTTTAAAGGAGCGGATTTCTTATGAAAGACGAAAAGAAAATTATAGAGACAGTTATTATGGCAATGACGGCGCTTGACCTTATACTGCTGGTTGTCGGTGTGATAGCATCGAACAGCCTGCTTGTAGAGGTGATAAGCTTCGTGCTTGTGCATAACTTTCTGGGCTTTATGATCTTCAAAGGCTTCAAAGAGGAATGGTTCTCGGAGAAAGAAACTGAGGAAGACTGACGGCGAGGGTCGGTGTGATATTCACATCGGCTCTTGCTTTTTCACCGTTTTATCACAATTTTCACAAAACTATCATAATTTGTGGCCACTTTGCCCACTTTCTGCCCACTTTTTTTTCAAAAGTGACCGCGAGAAAATGGCGTAACACCGCGGTTTGCGGGCTTCGCGGTCAAAAACCCACTTTTTTTTTCATTTAGTTTAAAAAAGTTAATTTTAATATATATAAATAAGAAATAAAAGTGGGTTTTTGACCGTGCGCTATTTTCGCATTGTATATTATGAAAAAACTTAAAAGGAGGTAGTCTGTATGACAATTGATGAATTTTTGGAAATGCTGAATAAGTATATGAATGCGGAAGCTTATGAGGATCTGAAGGAACTTCATTGGTTAATACAGCGTTTGATCAGACATTGCAATAATGATGAACAAACATTGTATGCTATAATGAGCCTTGTATATCCTATTGAAGACTTTATGCAGAAGTATACCGAGTATGGCAGCAATGATGAATATTCAGTCTTTGTAGAAACAGAACCTGTTGAGTGACACGAGCGGGTCGGTGTGATATTCACATCGGCTCTTCGTTTTTTATTAACATTCTGTGAACGCTAAAAATACAAGGGCTTTTATAGAGAGAGACGGATAACACCGGCTCTTTTCTTTTTGGGAGGGATACGTTTGAAAAGAGAAAATGATTTCCAGTCTTCAATCATAAAGGAACTGAAAGCGGAATTTCCCGATTGTATGGTTCTGAAACTTGACAGCGGTTATATTCAGGGTATCCCCGATCTGCTTGTCCTGTACAGAGACAAGTGGGCCGTGCTTGAATGCAAACGCTCGGAAAATTCCCCTCACCGTCCGAATCAGGACTTTTATATAGAAAGGCTTGACGGCATGGGCTTTGCGAGCTTTATATTTCCCGAAAACAAAGACCGCGTCACAGCGCAGTTGACACGGTACTTTGGTTTATAGACAAACCTCCTCAGACAGGCGGCACTGTATCTGACCGCCTGTCAATTTTTATTGAAAGGAGTTTCTATGGAATTTAACAAGCACATAAACCTTGAGGGCAGACACGCTCTCCTCGGTGCAAGCAAGTATCAATGGCTGAACGACACCGAAGCAGAAGTCACCGAAAGAGTCGCGAGGAGCTATCTCGCCGAAATGGGTACTCAGCTCCACGACATCGCCCGTAAGCGTATAAAATATTCCGTCAAGCTCAAAAAGGGTGACCGCGATTCCGTGCTTGTCGACCTGCTTGACAAGGGTATCCCGAGATTCGTTATTGATACGGTCGATTTTGACGCCGTATATCTGAATCTTCTGGAGTACACGAATGACGCCATAGGCTTTCGTATGACACCCGAAGTCGTACTTGCTTACAGCGAGAATTGCTTCGGCACCTGCGATGCTATCAGGTTCTCCGAAGCCGAAAAGGAGCTCAGGATACATGACTTGAAAACAGGTGTCATGCCCGCACACATGGAACAGCTCATGATATATGCTGCGCTGTTCTGTCTGGAGTACGGTTACAAGCCGTCTCAGTTAAGTACGGAGCTGCGTATCTATCAGTTGAACGATATAGCAGTGTGCGAGCCAGAGGCGGCGGATATCGCGGCTATAATGGCTAAGATAAAGTCGTTTGACAAGGTTATAAAGAAACTTTGAATCGAGGTGTATTTTTTGTATTACGCGATAGTAATGAATGATGGTTCTTATATTGAACACCACGGCATACTCGGTCAGAAGTGGGGCATAAGAAGATATCAGAATGAAGATGGAAGTCTTACAGAACTTGGCAAGAAGAGATATGCCAAGGGAATGCAAGAAATGACCCGGAAAGCCGCAGGAAAGGTTGCACGCTTGAGAAAAAAAAATGGTGACCCCGACGGCGTTTATGTAACTGAGGTCAAAGGCCTTGAAAATAAGCTTAATCCTAACGTATGGACCTTGGAAGATCGCCATAAAGCCAGCTCTTGGGTCGGAAGTGCCGTTGGTGTTGGGGCCGCATCAACTATGGCAGCCATGGCTGTCATAGGAGCGGCTCCGATAGCGACTTATGCAGCGGGAGTAGGGTTGGTTTCCATCGGATCAGTTGCCGCAAACAAAGCGTTGGATAAAATCGGCATGGTGTATTCAAACGATTTAAAGGATTATAGCCAATCTGTTGAAATAAAAGACGCTGATAAACTTTATGCCAAGATGAAGGGAAGAGCTTGAAATTTATAGAAGGTTTGCGGTAAGTCATGTATATTAAACATCATGGAATAAAAGGACAGAAATGGGGTGTCCGCAATGGCCCCCCTTATCCGATAGAAGATAAAGTTCTGAAAAAGGGAACAAGGCTGAACAGTGTGTCTTCGATGTCTGATTCAAAACAATACCGAAAAAACGGTAAATGGATGTACACTTACAATCCGGATGACGAATGGGACAACAAAGTTTATAAAGGACCTTTTACAAAATATAAAATGGGTTCTTATTACGATTTATATAACGAATATAAAGTCGGAAAAAGTTTTGTAAACGAGCATCAGTTTGAAGTTGTTAAAGATTTGAAAATGCCTTCTTCCAAAGAAAGAATTGACACGTTTATTGATGTGTACAATAAGAATGTAAAAGCTTATTCAAAAGAGCTTTCTGATATCCAATCTCTGCTCAAACTATATGACGTCGGAAGCAAGGGCGCCCAGACCGTTGATCTTACAAAGCTCGAAACCGATAAAGATTATAAACATGCGTATGAGATCTTTAATCACGCTATGGAAGCTAATCACGCATATGCAATTACCAGAGCTTACTCAAAAATAATGAGCAAAAACTACGATGCGATGGTCGACGATAACAATCAAGGCGTGTATAACCGAGCTCACGATCCTATTATTATATTCAGAGCAGATAAAGCTTTAAAAGAAATCGGGTCTTGTCGAGCTTTGGATATGAAAGAAATCGTTGAAAATTACGAATACATAAAGAAGGAACTTGCCAAGAAGGGTGAAAATGTCAAACTTTAAAACTTAAAAAGAGGTGATATCTATGACCGATAAAGAAAATGTCAGCACCAAAAAATCAAGAGAGGAGGGCGTAGATACCAATTTTTCTGAGTTCAGAAAAGCTTTGAAAGAATGTGCCGAAAAGCACTATAAAAAGTCAAAGGAGCCCTCAAAATGAATCCTGTAGCAGAAGATATTCTTATGCACTACGGAACCAAGCGTCACAGCGGACGTTATCCGTGGGGAAGCGGCGATAATCCGTATCAGCACAGCGGAGACTTTCTCTCGCGTGTGGAATCGCTCAAGAAAAAAGGCTTATCCGAAAAGGAGATAGCCGATACTTTAAATCTCAGCACGACACAGCTCCGTGCCTACAAGCAGATAGCCAAGCAGGAGCGCCGCGCGCCGATGGTCGAGCAGGCAAAACAGCTCCGTGCCGAGGGCAAGAGCCTTAAGGAGATAGCTTCAATAATGGGCTTCAAGAATGACTCCTCCGTCCGCACACTTCTCAACGAGGAAACCGAGAAGCGTGCGACGGCTGCTATGAAGACCCGTGATATTCTTAAAAAGGTCGTCGACGAGAAAGGTATGATAGATGTCGGCGAGGGTGTTGAGCGTGAGATACCCGTTACCAAATCTGGAGTTTCAAAAGAAAAAATGAATGAAGCCCTTACCATGCTTGAAGGTGAGGGATATGTTGTCTATTCGAGAGGTGTACAGCAGGTCACGAACCCTAATCAGCAGACTATTATGAGAGTCCTTTGCAAGCCGGGAACTGAATATAAGGATGTTTATGACGGAGAAATATCTTCTTTCGCGGACTATTATCACAGCTACGATGATGGCGCGAGCTTCCGCAAGGCGTTCGAGTATCCCTCGTCCCTTGACAGCAAACGTTTGCAGATACGCTATGCCGAGGAAGGTGGCCTTGAACGTGATGGAACAATCGAAATACGCCGTGGTGTAAAGGACCTATCTCTCGGTGAATCAAACTACGCTCAGGTGCGCATCTTGGTTGATGGTACACATTACCTCAAAGGCATGGCTCTGTATGCCGATGATTTGCCTCCGGGAGTTGACGTCCGTTTTAACACAAATAAAAAACAGGGCACTCCGATAACAAAAGTGCTCAAAGAGATAAAGGCTGACCCTGAAAATCCGTTCGGTGCCCTTGTCAAAGAGAGCGGGGGTCAGTATTACTACGACGATCCGAACGGGAAATACACAGACCCGATAACGGGAAACAAGCAGTCGCTTGGTCTTGTCAACAAGACGAGAGAAGAGGGCGACTGGGGGAGCTGGGGAGATACACTTCCGTCTCAGTTCCTTGCCAAGCAGTCAATGAAGTTAATGACAAACCAACTCAAGCTTACACAGGCTGACTATGCCGAGGAGTATGAGACAATAAAATCTTTGGAAAATCCGACTATCCGCAAGGCTCAGCTTATGGAGTTTGCCGACAAGTGTGACACGGCCGCCGAAGAACTCAAAGCGGCTGCACTTCCGAGACAGAAGTATCAGGTAATACTTCCTGTTACTTCTCTTAAAGACAATGAGATCTATGCACCGAACTTCAAAGACGGAGAAACTGTTGCTCTGGTTCGTTTCCCTCACGGTGGAACATTTGAGATACCTATACTCAAAGTCAACAAAAAGAATAAAGAGGGAATCGAAAAGCTTGGCCCGAATGCGATGGATGCTGTCGGTATCAATAGCAAGGTGGCAGAGCGTCTCTCGGGGGCTGACTTTGACGGCGATACTGTTATGGTGATCCCTTGTAACTCCTCACGAAGCGGGGTTAAGATAACGGCTACCGAGCCTCTTAAAGGTCTTAAAGGATTTGACCCGAAAGCTGCATATCCTGAGCGCGAGGGCATGACATATATGAAGGACCCTAAGACAGGCAAGGACAATACGGGACGCGAGATGGGCATAATTTCCAATCTTATTACCGACATGACACTTCAGGGTGCATCGACCGATGAGCTTGCAAGAGCCGTCCGTCATTCAATGGTGGTAATAGATGCCGCCAAGCACAAGCTTGACTACAAGCAGAGTGAGATAGACAACGGTATTGCCGAGCTTAAGCATATCTATCAGGGACATCCCGGAAAGAACGGTAAGGAAGCCTATGGTGCTTCAACTCTCATCTCCAGAGCGTCAAGTGAAGTGGACGTGCTAAAGCGTAAGGGTTCTCCTCACGTCAACGTCGAAGACAGCTACTACTATGACCCGTCAAAACCTAAGGGCTCGCTTGTCTATCAGGAGGTGCGTGAGGAGTTCGTTAATCCTAAGACGGGTAAGACGCAGGTGCGCACACAGAAGTCCACCAAGATGAAGGAAACTTCCGATGCCATGACCTTAGTCTCTGAAGCACGTACCCCGCAGGAGCTGATCTATGCAGAACACGCTAACAAGATGAAGGCGTTCGCTAATCAGGCGCGCCTCGATGCGATAGCTACCCCCAACCTTAAGAAGTCAAGCTCGGCCGCCAAGGTCTATGCAAACGAAGTTGCTGAACTCAAGGCACAGCTCAACACAGCCAAGAAGAACGCCCCCCGTGAACGAATGGCGCAATATGCCGCAGGCGAGGCAATGAAGCTGCGCAAGCAGGACAACCCCTATATGAGTAAGGCGGAGATCAAGAAGGCCGCCCAGCAGGAGCTTACCAAAGCCCGTTTTAATATGGGGGCACAGCGTACCTCTATACGACTCACAGACAGGCAGTGGGAGGCCATTCAGGCCGGTGCTGTCAGTGACAATGTTCTCAAGGAGATCATCCGCTATACAGATCCTGATGACCTTAAGCAGCGTGCTATGCCCAAGCAGACAAAGGCTCTCAGTGAAGGCAAGATTAACCGTATCAAAGCGCTTGCCGCTTCTGGCTATACAAATGGAGACATTGCAGAAATTATTGGTGTGTCTTCATCAACAGTTTCTGCTTATCTTAAAGGAAAGAAGTGATGAATTATGAATGAAAGCAGCGAATACAATGTTGCCGTTACCACATTTGACAATCCTTATGACCCATTCACAGAATATGAACAATGGAACATTTTTGACAATTTAAAAGGTTATTGTTCCGAACAAAGAGTTGCTTCTTTAGCTCATTACTTCGACGGAATGACAGCCGAAGAAGAAGATGAAGAGTATGAGAACGCCATTGACAGGCTCGTAAAGGTGGACTTCCTCAACATCTACAAGAAAGTCAAAGCACCTCTTGTTTCGTGAACACGCTATTTTTACAAGCTCCTTTATGAAAGGAGTTGGTCTGTATGATGACTAAATTTGGAACTGCTATAGTTGAATTTATAAAACGTATGCTTATAATTGGTGAATTCTTTACCATAGGAGGTGAATTATGGTGTCTGATGACAATGAAGCTTGTATGTATACAGGGCTTTGTCACAGATTTAATATTCATCGCCTTGTTGGGATTTGTCATTATAATGCTTAACGAAGTTATAAATGACTATGGCTTCAAAGAAACCAAAGACAACTAAAAATAAGAGCTGACGTAAAGATTGCGTTGGCTCTTATCTTTTTTAGATAAATACAAAACCATAACTTTTGTTGCGCGTTGAATAAAAATATTTTTTGTTTTATTTGTTCTGATTAAAATCAAGATTTTATCTAACTTTCGTTAGAAGACCTCCTAAATTAAGTCTCGGCGCTTTCTCCCCATGCTGTATGGATTCATTTTTGTATTCCCATGCAAAACAAATCCAAAAGGTATAGGGAGGGGTGCCAAAATCAACACCCCCTGCCTACAT
>Ga0326511_10000123_pt1 | contig 58796 bp, 82 predicted proteins | sample 0_2496_0518_D_FD_203701 | JGI IMG/M metagenome (GOLD analysis project Ga0326511, IMG submission 203701) | Bovine rumen microbial communities from UC Davis, California, United States - 0_2496_0518 | ecosystem: Host-associated > Mammals > Digestive system > Stomach > Rumen | place: USA... | reverse complement strand
ACATGGGATAAAATTAGAAATCATGATTTATATATAAAAGATTATGATGATGATTTTGATTGCACTTATGCTTATATAGAATATAATATTCCAGATGAATTTAAAGAAACAGCTAAAAAAATGTTTAAAGGTGAACCTGCTACATTTAAAGAAAAATTTGAAAAAGAGCTAGAAGATATGAATGAAGAAGGAACTGAAGCTTATGAAAAAGCTGAAGAAATTGCAAAAAAAATTATAAATGTAATCGAAAATACTAAAGATGGTGATGATGGAAATATACATATTATAGAAATTTAAGGAGGATAAAAATGAAATTTTTAAAAAAAGAAGAATACAATAATTTGTTAAAAAGGAGTAAACGTTATTTACCTTTAAAGGCAAAAATAGATAAAATTAATATACTAATAGAAGAATATGAACACGGAAAAAATATTTATACTGTTATGAGAGATATTAAAAATACTATAAAGGAGGTGTGAAATATTTAAGATGTTAGACCAATATCAACAAGAAATAGTAAACTCAAAAGAACCAAGAATAATCGTAGAAGCTGGAGCGGGTAGTCGGTAAGACGCTTTCGCTAACTGAAAGAGTTAAACGCCTTTTATTAGATGGGGTTGAACCATCAAATATGGTTATTATTACGTTTACTCGCATGGCAGCTGAAGAACTTAAAGAACGTCTTGTAGATGTTCCAGGAATCGGAGATTGTTTTGTTGGTACAATTCATTCTTTTGCAAATAAAATATTCCAAAATTCAAATGAAACTTACAAATTATACTCAGATGAAATTGAAAATCAATTTATGACTGTTTTAATAAACTTATATGGCAAACATATTACTATGGATAAATTTTTTGTTTATAAGGACATTATGAAGAAAATTGACCTAGGTTTAAAAACAGAGTTTGACCTTAATATATCATTAACTCAGAATGAAATTTATGAAATTGAAGTTTTTATGGGAAAGATTAAAAACGAAAGTTATCCAGAAAATATCAAAACATTATGTAAAAAACATAATGTAATTACTTTTGACGAATTGTTAAAAAAGACAACAGAATATTTTAAACAAATCAATGGCAAGGTAGAATACCTTTTTGTTGACGAATATCAAGATATAGGAAAACTTGAAAGAGATTTCTTTAAAGCGTTAAATGCAGATAATTATTTTTATGTCCGGGGATCCACGCCAGGCAATTTATCGGCTTCAAAGGAGGCAATGTATCTTATTTTAATAATTTAAAGAAATCATCCAATTGGAAAACATATTATCTAATAAACAATTATAGATGTGGACAGAAAATAATAGATTTAGCAAATCAAGTTATTTTACAGGCAGACGATATAGATGTATCTGAAACGATATGTAAGTCAGAAAGAAATGGAAAATGTAAAATAGCAAGTAAATATAATGTCATCGAATATTTGAATTATATAAAGCACAGATTAGATTATGTAGATTGGTTTATTTTGGTAAGAACTAATAAGGATATAGTAAAATTAGAAAATTTATTAAATCAATTAGATATTCCTTACGTTTCATTTAAAAAAGGAGAAATGACTTTAGACGAAATGAGAAAATTTATGGCAGAAAACAAAGTAAAATTATTAACTATACATACTTCTAAAGGATTAGAAAGCAAAAATGTGCTTCTTTATGGAAACTTTCCAATAAAGCAAAAACCCTATTTAAGAAACAATGATGAAATAAAAATACAATATGTTGGAATGACCAGGGCTATGGAAAATTTAATTATATTAAATTAGGAGGTAGGAAAATTATGAATTTTTTAGAAGAAACAAAAAGAGATATAAAAGATAGTGGACATAAAATTGAAGATGTAATGTTTATAGGCAGTGCTAATGGAATATATAGAATGAATTGGGACAAATTCATTGAAAAAGCAGATTTTGAATATGATAATGGATATGGTTCTGCTCATATAGCAGAAGATTTAATTGTATATTTTAAAGATCATACTTATATGACTAGATTTGAATATGATGGCTCAGAATGGTGGAATTATAGTGTGCCTAAAATATTTAATGAAGATGATGAATATAAAGATTTTGACATTTTAGGCAACAATAGATATATGTGGAAAAATGTTGAAGAAATGAATGACAAACAACATTATGATGAAAAGGGTTATGAATATAGGAGAAAAAAATGTTAAAAAAATGTATAAATTGTTGCAAATGGATTACTTGTAGCAACGAAACAAAAAGCAATTGTAAAGATTTTAAATTTGAAAGAATAGAAATAAAAAACGAAAGGAAAGAGAAATATGAAAAAAGAAAGAGAAATAAAAAAAGCAATTAAGCCATTATGTAAAATTTTTAAGATAGATTATGGCTATGTCGAGCTTTTGCCATTAGAAGAAATATTGTTTTTAAATGGTCAAAAAATAGAATGTACAGGAAATACTGTTGAACAAATTAGAGACAAAGTTATTGGTTATATTTTTGCTGAGATATATTGTAAAAATAATAACATAGGTGCATTTCAAAAGCAAACATTAAATGTAATAAAAAAAGACTGGCTAGAATAAGGAGGAATTTATGATAAACAATAAATTAAGCGAAACTGACATGTTGTTACTTTCACATAATATTAGTCCTGCATTAAAAGGATATACTTTTATTAAATATATTTTAGAAAATAAAAATATTTCGATTAACACTAGATTATATAACTTGTATGATGAAATCGCTGTTGAATTTGAGACCACTTCGACTGCTGTTCAGGAATGTATAAAATACGCTTTTAAAAATAGTGATTTTGACAAGAAAAACAATAAAAGAAATCTTGTCTTGTTGGCACATGAATTTAGAAAAAATTAATTGTGGGGTATAAATAAATGGATATAGAAGAAGCAATAAGAGAATTAAAAGGATATTTGACTTGGCTGGAAGCAAATGGATTTTTAAAATTAGCAAAAGATTCAGCCATAGAAACTCTACTAACAGCTTATGAAAAAGAAAAAGAAAAGAATAGTAAATTATTAGAAGCATTAGATACAGTAAATCACGAAAAAGGTGTATTTATAGAAAGCTATGAAAAAGAAAAAGAGAAAAATAAAAATTTAGAGCAAGAAAATAGTTTTCTAAAAATGATGTATAGAGGAACTGATGAATTTAAAGCAATTGAAAAATTAGCAGGGGGAGGAATAAAACAATGTTAAGTAATGAAGAAAGGAAAGCAATAGAACAAGCAATAAGCAATATAGCAAGAGGAGTTGATATAGAAAGTGCTATGCTAATTCTAGAAAAATGTGCATTAGATGGACTTATAATCACAGAAGGTAGAATTAATATATTTAAAATAGCAGTTAGACAAATTGTAGAATTTTTAAAAGAATATAAAGATAAAAGTTATTTAGAGGTTGTTAGAGAAAAAGTGAAAGCTAATGAATTAATTGAAAAACAATCTAAAGAAATAGAAGAATATAAAAAACAATTAGATTTAGATAATGAATGTGAAATAGCTTTAAATAATAAAGTTATGGATTTAGAAAAAGAAATAGAAGAATTAAAAGAAGATAGAAAAAGTTATGCAGAAGAATATATACATAATAATCCTTGGCTTTATAAACAATTAAATGAAAACTATATATTAAGAGTAGAATCAGAACAAAAAGAAAGAAAAGCTTATATAAAAGGAACAAATGATGCACATGAATTATGTAATAAGAAGTGGAAAAACAAAATAAAAGCAAAAATAGAAGAAAAGTTTTTAGAAGCAAAAGGTTTACATGAAAGAGGAGTACAACCTCAAGCACAATATACTATGAAATTATTAAGAGATTTAGAAAAATCACTTTTAGAAAAGGAGTAGATATATGTTCACTTATGGAGTATGGGAAGAATTTGTAATTGAAAAAGTAAAAAAACCTTGGATTGATGGAGATTTAGAATATGTCGAAGTTGTATCAGCTGTACTTTTATCCCTGTTTTCAATACCAATAGATTTATTATTGAGCCCAGTAGAAATAATTGGATTGATTATTTATAAAATCATAAATAGAAAGAAAAAGGAGTAGATATATGTATATAGAAGAAAATAATTTCAAAGAATTTATTTTTACCATAATTGCTTGTATTGTTTTATTACCGTTTTTTATAATAGATTTTATAGATTTTATATTAGAAAAAATATTTTGAAAAGGAGTAGATATATGAATGAAAAACAAAAACAAGCAATTGAAAAAATGTATAAAAAAGGGCTTGTGAATATACAAGAAATAGCAGAACCAATGTTAGAACGATATGATGAATTAGATATACAACAATGTAGATTTCTTATTGAATATTTATTAGCAGACAGAGATTTTACAGAAGATTATATTAACGATTTAGAAGAAGAGATAGATAGACTAAAAGATTTCGAGGAGGACTAATCTATGGAAAATGAAATAAAAATAAAAAAGTCATGGGGAAAATGTGATAAAACATATAAAAAGTCATTAGAAAAATGTGATAAATTATAAAAAGTTTTTCGAGTATAGACAGAAAAAGTTATAAAGTAGAAAGGAAGGATTAAAGATGGTAGTAGATATATATAATACAGATAAAAAATATAATATTATTTATGCAGATCCACCTTGGGAATATAAACAAAAACAAATTAATTTTCAACATTATGATAAAGGAAAAAAATATATAAATAGCGTTGAAGAACATTATAATACCATGTCTAAAAAAGAATTATATGATATGAAATCAATTATTGAAAATATTACAAATAAAGAGAGTTGTTTATTATTTATGTGGGCAACTTGTCCTAACTTGGATTTAGCAATTGATTTAGGAAGAGAATGGGGATTTGAATTTAAAACAGTTGCTTTTGTTTGGGATAAACAAAGGACTAATTATGGATTTTATACATTAAGTCAATGTGAACTTTGTTTAGTTTTTAAAAAAGGGAAAATACCAAAAAAAGAAACAAACAATATAAAACAATTTTTAAGTGAATATGTTGATAAGCATAGTAAAAAGCCTGAAGAAATAAGAAACAGAATAGATAAAATGTTTAGTAAACAATCACGAATAGAATTATTTGCAAGACAACAAGTAGAAGGCTGGGATTGTTGGGGAAACGAAGTTTAGCTGTAATATACAGTAGTTAGGAGGAAGTATATGGAGAAAGTAAGAATTGATGGAATACCAATAGAAGATTATGGAAGACCTCATAGCAGAACAGTTTACCCTGATAATTATAATGTTATGCAAACAAATTTTATGCAATTAGGGGCTATGCAAGGCTGGCAATGTCCTATATGCAAAAGAGTTTTAGCTCCATTCGTTCAAGAATGTCCTTGTAAAGGGCAAGGAATGGCAACAATGACAGTAGCAACAACAAATAATCAAGAAAAAAATAGTAAAACTCTTGAAAAAAACAAATATTAATAATATAATAATGTTAGAATAAGGAGAATAATATGAATAGAAAATTTGAATATGTAAAAAGAGTTTTAAACGATGGGTTTGAGGATGTAATTCCTGATTTTAATCTGCCTCAAAGGAGTACAAAAAATAGTATGGCTTATGATTTTTATAGTCCAGAAGATTTTGAATTAAAATCTAAAGAGACTTATATGCTTAAAACAGGAATAAAAGCACAAATGGGAGAAGATGAAGGTTTAATATTAAATGTTAGAAGTTCAATGGGTAAAAAACACATTATATTAGCAAATCTTTCTGCATGGATAGACAGTGATTTTTACAACAATGATGAAAATGAACGGAGAAATTGGATTATTATTTTATAATTATGGAGAAGAAACTTGGAAAGTAAATAAAAATGATAGAATAGCACAAGGAATGTTTATTAAATACTTAAAAACTAACGATGATGAAGTTGAAAATGAACGTCAAGGTGGTTGGGGAAGTACAAATAAATAACTATTGACTTCTTCTAATTCAAATGGTATAATTGATTTAGGAGGAGTAAATAATGGGAAAACCAAATAAATTAATTTGTATTAAGCAATGCAATAACTGTGGTAAAAATGTAGAAATTAGAAACAAGGAAAGATTAAACAGATTACATGTATTTTGCTCAAAGCAATGTGAAATGGCATACAAAAAAATACATAGAGAAAAAGCGGAAAATTATTTCAATTGTAAATGTCCTATATGTGGAAAATTATTTCATTTAAAACCTTATAGGATAAAAAAATATAAAAATAATTATTGCTCAAAAGAATGTCATAGATTAGCGAAAATGCAATATATGAAAGGTGAGAAAAATCATCAATTTGGTTTGAAAGGAAACAAAAATTCTTCTTGGAAATCAGATAGAAAGATAACAAATTATGGTTATATTAAAATAAGATGTTTAGATCATCCTTTTAAAGATTGTGATGGGTTCGTATTTGAACATAGATTAGTTGCTGAAAAATATCTATTAAATGATGAAAATTCAATAGAAATAGATGGCAAAAGATACTTAAAACCAGAATATGATGTTCATCATTTAGATAAAAATAGATTAAACAATAATTTGAACAATTTAGAAGTAATAACGAAGAAAAAACATTGTGAATTGCATATACAAGAAAGATTAAAAAAACAGTGTAAACCAGTAGATAAATTTAATATTAATGGAAATTATATAGAAAGTTATCAAAGCATAAAAGAAGCGGGAGAAAAAAACAAAATTTTTCCACAAAACATAAATAAATGTTGTAAAGGCAAGCAAAAAACAGCAGGTGGATTTATTTGGAAATATAAAAAAGAGGAATAAAATTATGAATTTAAAAGATTTTTTTGAAGAGTATTGTAAGAATTGTAAAGAAAATTGCGATAAAGGTATGATAGAAAGAGAAGATTTTATTAGATGCATTGACAGAGATATTTATGTAAACAAGAAAATTTTAAAAAAATAATTAAAATCAGGAGAAATATATATGGTTGATATATTTAAAGAAGAGATATGCAACTATTGTAGGAATAAACGACAAGAAGAAAATATATGTTATAAACAAGAAATAATTGAAATTGAAAAAGGTGGATTAAAAATATTGCGATGTACAAATTATCAGAAAGATTCATCTAAAATAATTCCAATAGAGCGACCTTTGCCTATTACAGCAAAAAGAGATTATATAAAATATCATGAAATATAAAAAAAAAGGTAGTTTTTTGCTATCTTTTTTATTTTAAGGAGAAAAGTATGAACAGAGAAGATTTTTTAAAAATTATTCCCAAACCAACCAATGAAGAAGTTATTATATACGATGTGTCATTAAAAGATTTAATTGATGTTGACGTTCTTAACGAATATAATAAATTACTTCCTGTTTTTAAAGAAAATAGGAATAAATTTATAAAATTAAAAAAAGAGATAGACATATATGCGGAAACTATAAATCAAGTATTTTTATTTAATCCATCTTGGTCCGAGGAAATTTATTTACAAAAATTACAAGAAGATATGAAAACATACTCAACTTTATATGGAGATATAAAGAAAAAAGAAGATGAAATAAAAATATTACAAAAAAAAATAGATGCAACGAACGAAAAAATCGTTATTCAAAAAAATAAAGAAGCAAAAGAAGATGAAATAAGAAATGCAAATATAAACAATGAAATAGAAGAAGATAAAATAAATTCAAAAAAATTTAAAGATGTTATTAATGTATATAAAGATTCTTTAAAAAGAATTGAACAACAAATAAAAAATTTAAAAACGGATTTGCAAACACTTCAAACTTCAAGAAGACAATTAATTATTGGAACTTATACTTGTTTTTGCTGTGGGAAAAAAATAAAAGAAAACGAAACGGGAAAAATAAGAAATAGAATAGAAAATAATATACAAAAATATACCGAACAATTAAATTCAGCTTTAGAAGAAAAAAGCAAAATTCAAAACACTCTGAATTATTATAAAGACGAATTATCTGAAGTAAAAATACACTTACAAAACAACCTAAGCCTTAGAAGTAATTATAAAAGAATGTATGTAAAAAAAAGTGTTGAAATTTTGAAATTAGAAGCATTAAAAAATGAATATTTAAACAAAATAACAGAAGTGAATCAAGAATTAAAAGATGAGCCTCAAATTAATTCTAAAAAATTATTAGAATTAAAAAACAGAATAGAAAAATATAGAGTCAGTCTAGAAAACTTAAAAAAGATAAGAAGTATGAAAGCTAATATAGTAGTAAAGACAAATACATATAAAGAAAAAGAAAATCAATTAAAAGAAATGCAAAAAACACTTAATAAATATTTATATTTTTTAAAAATTTTTTACAAAATATACGAACAAAAGGCTAGTCAATATGCAGGACAAGATTACAAAATAAAGTTCTTTGAAATAAAAAATTATGACATTATAAAGATTTTAAATATTAAATATAAAGGAATTGAATATTCAGAACTATCCAAAAAGGATAAAAAAATCGTAGATGAAAATTTACTAGAAAAATTCTCGTCAGATTTTTAAAAAAATATATATTCTTTTATTGACTTTTATCGAATAGTATGATATACTACGAAGCAAAGGAGGAGAGTTTAAATGTATAATCATAACAATGAAGATATAAGAGAAAAATTAAGAAAATATAATATAACATATAATGACCTTTTAGAATATCTTGAAAACTTCTCACATACTACGAGAATAAGCGAAGAATTAGCAAAGCCATTAAATGAAGAAAGAAGAAAAATTTATTTAGACGCTATTGAAAAAATAAGACAAGAGAAAATTAAAATTTATGAAAGTTAGGAGATAAAAAATGAAAATAACAAAGCTAAAGATCAAGAACTTATACGGTATTGAAGAATTGAATTTAGATGGGAAGTCTATTGAATTAATTGGGAGTAACGGAGTAGGTAAATCTTCTGTTTTAGATGCAATTAGATTGGCTTTGACTAATAATAGTAAGCGAAAATATATTGTAAAAAAAGGAGAAACAGAAGGAAGTGTTTATGTTGAACTTGATAATGGTATTACTATTGATAGAAAAAAGAGAACTGATAAATCAGATTATAAATCAATTAAAGATGGAACAGGAAATGAAATCAACAGTCCTGAAACATTTTTAAAAGATATTTTCACTCCACTACAACTAGAACCTGTAGAGTTTTTATCTATGTCGGAGCAAGAGCAAAATAGAATATTATTAAATTTAATAAAATTTGATAAAGATAAAAAACAATTTATCACAGAAAAATTTGGAGAAGAAATTGATTGGGTAGATTATAGTAATTCAATATTAGAAATACTTAATGAAATACAATCTAAAGATGGAAAGTATTATCAAACTAGAGAAGAAATAAACAGAAATGCTAGAAACGAACAAGCTATTGTTAATGATATTGCGAAAGACATTCCAGAAGACTATGATGTTGAAAAATGGAGAAATTATACTCTATCTGATAAATATGAAGAACTTAATAAAGAGAAAGATTATAATAATAAAATCGACAGAGCTATTGCATATAAAGAAGATTATAATAATAAAATAAAAAATTTAGATAATGAACTTGATAAAAAAATCTTACAAATAAACGGAGGAAAAGAATCTGAAAAATATGGAAAAGAAACACAAATAGCCGAATTAAAACATAGAATAGAATTACTTCAAAAAGAAATTGAAAATTTAGACAATGAATATCAAGTGTATATTGATAAAGCACAAGCTGAACATGATATGGAAGTTGCCAAATTAGAAGAAAACATCAAGATAGCAAACGAATGGGCTGACAAGCCTAAAATGGAAACTGAAACAGTTGAAAACGAACTTAAAATTGCTGAAGAAATGAAAGGACACATAAACGAATACGATAGAATGGAAGAAAAACAATCTCATATAGAAACACTCGTAGCACAAAGCAAATCATTAACTGATAAAATAGAACTTGCTAGAAATTTGCCAGGACAAATACTTAAAGAAGTTGAAATACCAGTTAAAAATCTTACAGTTGAAAATGGTATTCCTCTTGTAAATTCTTTGCCAGTGCGGAAATTTAAGCGAAGGCGAAAAATTACAATTATGTGTTGACGTTACTCTAGGAGATGAAAACAATTTAAAATTAATTCTTATAGATGGTACTGAAAAATTGTCAGAAGAAAACAGGAATAAACTATATGAAATATGTAAAGAAAAAGGTCTAACTGTAATAGCAACTAGAACAACTAACGATAATATATTGAACATAGTAGAACTTTAGAAAAAAGGAGGGAAAAATGGAAGAACCAAATGTAGGAGAGACTTTAGGAATAATAAGACATTTGGATGATTTAGGAAGAGTTGTTATTCCTAAAGAAATAAGAAAGAGTTTGTCCATTAAAGATGGTGATGCAGTAGAGATTTTTGCAACTCAAAGAGGAATCTTTATAAGAAAAAAGGAGAATTAATATGACACTTACGCCAGAAAATTATTTTAGTATTGAAGCCGATTGTGAGTATATGAGTGTATCTCAATACAAGAATTTTAGAACGTGCGAAGCAAAAGCTATGCACGATTTAGAAGAAAAAGACACAACATACAAAACAGCCTTTTTAGAGGGACAGCTATTTGAAAATCTTGTTGCAGGAGATTCTAAACTATTTATGGCTCAACACCCTGAAATGATTTCTTCTCGTGGCTCTACAGCAGGACAATTAAAATCAGAATTTCAAAAAGTTGTTAATGCAGCCGAAAAATTTAATAGTCAAAAATTCTTTAAGGATATTATAAATAAATGTGAAAAACAAGTTATTCTTACGGGAATTGTGAATGATGTCCCAGTTAAATGTTGCTTGGATTTATTTGATAGGGAAACATTTTCAATATATGATATTAAGTGTATGAAAGATTTTAATGAACAATGGAGTAAAGAAGAAAAAAGGTATATTCCTTGGTATTATGCTTGGGGATATGTGCTACAATTAGCTGTTTATAGATTGATTGTTAAACAAAACTTTAATAGTGAGCCAAAAGAAGTAGCACTTTTAGCTGCAAGCAAAGAAGAAACACCTGATATTCAAGCATTGAAATTTGATGAATATCTATTAGGACTTGAATTAGAAGAATTTAAAAGTAACATAAAACATTACGACAACTTAAAAAAAGGTTTAGAAAATCCTGTTGCCTGTGGTCATTGTGAATATTGCAAAAAGATAAAAGAAATTAATGAATTTGAGGAGGTGAAATAGAAATGTTCAAAATTGGTGATATAGTAAGACCTAAAAAATATCTTAAAGGACATAATTATTGTTTTAAAATAATAGAAATACAAAAAGAACCTTTTACAAAATATTTATATAGAATACAAAGAATTGAACAGCAACTAGATGGGAATTATAGTCCGACTCTTCAACTAAATACAATAAGAACCGTAGAACAATGTTTGTGGGAAGAAAATGAATTAGAGCTAGCAGGACCAACACCAGCTTATCCACAAGAGATTATACATAAAGGAATAAATAGTCCTACAGAACAAGAATTAAATTTTTTTAGAACTATAGTGAAAGGAGAAAATAAAATGCAAATATTAGAAATTTATAAAGAAAGAAAAAGAAAAGTTTTAGATAGAGAACTTTTAGAGGCTAAAGAGAAAGTTAAAGGAGAAGATGAAATTCAAAGCATAATACTTGAAATGACAAATCAAGTTAATACTATTTTAGAAAATCAAGGAAAGAAAGTCAAATATGAATTTGAGCCTAATTTAATCACAACAGAAACTGAAGTAAAATTAGATGAGTTAAATGACAACTATTATAAGGAAGTTGAATCTTTACATTCAACTGTAGAAGAAATTAAAGCAATGTTTGAACTAACAGATGATTATAACGAGAGAATGAAAATACTTAAAAGATATGGTATAATAAACAAGGAAGGAAAATTAAGCGTTTAAAGAAAGGAGAATAAATATGTCTAAAGTAATATGCATTGCACGGTGAGAGTGGCTCAGGGAAAACAACTTCAATGGAAAAATTAAATCCAAAAGAAACTTATTACATTGATGCTGACAAAAAAGGATTATCTTGGAAAGGTTGGAAAGAACAATATAATAAAGAAAATAAAAATTATATAGCAACTGATTTCCCTAGTGATGTAGAAAAAATCATAAAAGGTGTAAATGATACTAGACCAGAAATTAAATACTTAATTATTGATACTTTAAATGGAATAATGATTGGTGATGAAATGAGAAGGTCAAAAGAAAAAGGATACGATAAATGGATGGATTTAGCAACTTCTGTTTGGAATATTGTAGATTCTGCTTATTCTTATAGAGATGATTTAACAATTATATTTATTTGCCATACTCAAACTGAAAGAACAGAAGATGGATTCCAATTTACACGAATAAAAACAAGTGGCAAGAAACTTGATAAAATTTCTTTAGAGAGTAAATTTACAACAGTATTATTGGCAAAGGCAGTAGATGGGAATTATATTTTTGAAACTAGAGCCAATAAAAGTACAGCAAAAACTCCGAAAGGAGCTTTCGATAAAGACACCATACCAAATGATATAACATTAGTAATTGAAGCATTAAAGGATTATTAATATGGATAAAAAATATTGCGTTTACATACATATCTGTCCTAATAATAAAAAATATATAGGAATAACAAGTTTAATTCCAGAGAAAAGATGGAATTATGGAAATGGTTACAAATATTCTGTTTTATTTTATAGAGCTATACAAAAATATGGTTGGGATAATGTAAAACATCAAATCTTATTTAATAGTTTAACGAAAGAAGAAGCTTGTAAAAAAGAGCAAGAGTTAATTGCATTATATAAAAGTAACAATCCTAAATATGGATATAATATAACTAACGGAGGAAATATGACTAATACTTTTACAGATGAAATTAAGAGAAAAATAAGTATTAATACAAAAAAAGCAATGGAAAATCCTTTGGTTAGAGAAAAACTTAGAGAACACAGAAAACATCAGACTTCACCTATGAAAGGAAAAAAGCTTTCTGAAAAACATAAATCAAAATTAAGACATGATGGAATGAAAGGGAAGCATCACACTGAAGAATCAAAAAAACTAATGAGACAAAATATAAAAAGAAAAAGAAAAATTATATGCGTTGAAACCAATATAATATATGAAAGTATATGTGAAGCAAGTAGGCAGACTGATATTGATTATAGAAATATTCATAGATGCTGCAACAAAGGAACTACAGCTAAAGGGTTTCATTGGAAATATGTAAAATAATAAATAAGGAGGAAAAATAAGTATGATTTTTAATGAAGAAAAAGATTATATTGAAAATGCAGAATTTTCTATAAAAGTTTGGAAAGAAAAGCGGAAAAGAAAATACACAACAAGAATATTCCTATAGTGATAAAGCTGAATTATTAACAGGTATTTGTAGCATGATTGAACGCTTAATTGTAATGGGGAAAATAACAATTGAAGATATGGAATATGCGTCTAAATTAGTTATTAAAAATTTAAATAAGGAGGAAAATTAATATGATACAAGGATTTAGTGATTATGAAACAACAGAAACTAATAATTTCGGGGAAAAGGAAAGATTAAAATATGGAGGACATATTTGTAAAGTAATATCAACAAAAATCGAACAAATCACATCAAAAAAAGATGGAAAGGTATATAATCAATTGGTTTTACAGATTGATCTTGAAAGTCCTGATGAACAAGCTGGCTTTTATCAAAGAAGATTTGCAGAGGATGCAAAAACAGATGCTTTAAATGCAAAATGGAAAGGGTATTATAAATTAAGCATACCAGAAAATTCTTCTGAAGATTTTATAAAGAAAAATTGGAAAACATTCTTAACTTCAATAGAAGAATCTAATCCTGGAGTACAAATCAATGGTACAGCAGGATTTGATGAAAATATTTTAGTAGGAAAGTTGTTTGGAGGAATATTTGGACCTGAAGAATTTCAAATTCCAAGTTCTGGAAAGGTAATTACATTTCCAAGATTAAGATTTGTAAGAAGTATAAAAACTGTTAGTGAAGCAAAAATTCCTTCAGTAAAATTATTAGATGGAACTTATATGGATTATGAAGAATATGAAGAAAAGAGAAAAGCTGAAAAAGAAGGTACAAATAATAATAATGCAGCAACAGAACAAGGAGTTATTAACTCTCGGAGATGATTTGCCATTTTAGCGACGACGTGTTGACTATTTTAAAAACCTCGTGTATAATAAATACAAGCGTTTTCTATAAAAAAAAACGAAGCTCTACGATTGTCGTAGAGCCTTTTTTATTTTTTGTTAATATACTTTTATTCCTCGTTTTTCTCTGCTTTTAAGCTATTTTGATATTCTTTTTGTGATTTCATCAATTCTTCTTGTTCTATTTTTTGCAATTGTAAATGAAAATCCTTCATTATTGGTTCTAATATATATGCAGGTAACTTTGCTTCATTAATTATATTTATCATTTGAGTTTTAAATTCTTGTATTTTTAAATTAAGTGGTTTTTCCATCTTTTTCTCCTCTTTATTATATTATACCATATTTTTATTAAAATATCAAATTGTGTTTTGTTAATTTATAATTATATATAGTTTCTATGTCGATTGCAATATTATAGGATTAACAACAACAGCTGTTCCGTTATATTGACTACTAGAAATACCAGATATGGCTGAACGAGTTAAAGTCAACTCAAATCCCCAATCATGTCGAGTTATGTCATATATAGCAGATTTAGGTATTGTTAACTCAGCATAAGTTTGTCCGTATGTAATTAAAGTAAAATCGCTTGCTATTGAATAGTTTCCTTCTCTTAACTGATTTGACCCATATAACATAACATATATATAATTATCATCTGACCTAGTTAAAACTATACTATGCCATCTTTTATATTGTATTTGGCTTTTTAATGATTTATCTAAAAGAACTAATTCTTTTTCTATTTTATTCAGTTTAGCCGCAGTTATCTGTGTTTTTATACTAGGGAAATCTTCCCAGTTTGTTGGATTGTAAGCCATTATTTATTACCTCCTTATTTACCTAATATTCTTTGTCTCATAAGCCATAAGTCCATAGAATCGATTACTCCGTCACTATTTAAATCATAATGTTTCTGCTCGTCTTCACTCAAATCAATAATATCTAATAAAAAATTTCTCATTATTACCATATCTGCAAATGTATATATATTAGAATATCCGTTGCTTCCAAAATTAAATTCACCATTGCTTAAACCATTTTCACTTATATCCCATCCGCCAATATTTCCATCTGTGCTGGTTACTTTTCCTTTTATATTGGCATTTGTGCAGGACATATTACCTTCCTCATCAACATTAAAATTATCACTTTTAATATTTATATGGTCAGTTGTCATATTTATTGTTTTTCCGTTTAAATTTATTTTTGCCGCATTAATGGTAGCACTGCTAGTGTCAGCATTAATAGCCAACATAATATTAGTGCCTGTAAAAGCTTCTTCATCTAATTTCACCTCATCTATATTAAATATTGTTGCTTCTAAAGATTGCCCTCCCTTATATACTGCTATTACTCTTGAAGCATTTATTGTTCCTGCATTAACACTATTCGTTGCAATAAGTGTTTTTCTAAAAATATCTGTACTATCTAGCGTAATATTACTTAATTTTATTGTCGCATCTGATTTATTCCAAACAAGATATGAAAATTCTACAACTCTTAACTGTATTGTTTTTCTATCCATTGGATAAGAAGTGCCAGGATATAGATTATTACTCGGATATACACCATTTGCAAGAGTAGCTTCTAAATTAATATCATCATAATTGATAACGTCAACAATTTCATTTAAGTCTATGGTTTCTAATTCATAACCTTCTACTTGATACAGTAAAGCGACATTTACATCCAATTCAATAGAAGGTTGACATAACATTTGCAATTTTCTCTCTCCCCATCTTTTTAATTGTTGTACATCTGTTATATCAGGATTATTTTCTATTCCTTCTAGTACTGTATTAGTATAACTATAATTCTCTAACCATACGCTGTTATAATTTACACTTTTTATGTTTAGTCCGCCTTCACCCAAAGGACACAGTTTTGTTATTATTTTATTGTTATACTTTTTTTCAAGAGATTGCATATTCTTTTGATATTTGACTTCGTATCCATTATAAGGCAAATAAATAGTTTCATTTCTATGATGCACAATTTTATTTAAACTATCAAATATTAAGATGCCTCCCCACAATTCTTGAATTTTCAATATATTGTCATATATATTTGTTTGATCGGTTTCAAGATCGAACTTTGAATAAACAGGATTTCCGTTTCCATCTGTAACTAAATTTCCATTTTCATATTCATAAATATCACAAGTTCCTACAGTCCATCCAGTTCCATATAAAAGTCCTTCTAAAGCATATCCTGAAGAACCTTTAGGATATCTAGTAGTTATTGTAATATCATCATTTTTCAATGGCAAATTTCCATTTGATAATATAACAACCATAAACGTATCAATTTTTTCTAAATTTGTTTTACTGTTCCAAGCCCTTACATATTTCCTGCTTAACAATTGTTGTCTTTCATAAGCGGTAACTTCTACTGTTTTTTCGTCATTTTCAGTTATTTTTTCTGTAAAAGAGCCATCAAAATTAGTAGAAAAAACCATTCCATCAACTAAATATAAATTTTCAGGATTATTTATTTCTTCCCATTTAGGATTTTTTGTATCAATAAGAAATGTAAAAACTGATTCAGAATTTTGTTTCTTTTCTATTCTAGGATTAATTAAAGTGTTTTCATCATCTCTATTAAAAATTGCTAATAAAGATTCGTTTTTATCCAAAACATAAATTTGATCGTCTTCCTCAATTGAAGTGTAAGATAATTTTAATACAGCAGGAGTTGCATCCGTTACTATGATATGCGAAATGCCTTCAAATAAAGGTATATTTTGTAAAGCTTCATAAGCTTTCTTTTGTTCAGTAGTAAAAGCTATAATGTTTCCTCCAATATGCAATCCTTTGTCATCAATATAATCGTTTCCATTCAATATTTGTCCTGAACTAAGGGGAAAGGTATATGTTGTTTGAGAAGTTGCATCTGCATTTTCAATTTTTATATTTATAGAACTTATTTCTTCCTCAGTTCTTAAACTAAAATTGTTTTCTGACAATAAATTTTCTAACATTTCTGTAACTAATATATGACCACCATAAATCACAGGAATCTTTCCATTGCCATTAAAAGCTAATACAGTTAAATTCGAACCGTATGCCGTTTTTTCAGTATTACGCTTCATCTGCTCACCTCCTTATATCTTTACAATGCTAAATCATTCCATTCAACTGTTACTTGATTTTCATTATTAATTCCTGATATAACTTGCAATATATTTGCTCCATTTCTTACTTTAGGAAATTGATGATTGTAATAAGGCATCTGATTTGTTTTTGCACCAAGAGCATTTATATAAGTAACTGTTGATCTTAGGCTGTCAATGACCAATTTATCTCCACTCGTTATATTTATATTAGCCCCCATTAAATAATCATTGAAGGAAATAACTGGAGATGTAGCGGGACCTAAAATTGTAAATTTTGCCCCAACCTCTTTAACCGTGTCACTATTTTCACTACCATTCCCGATTATTGTTTTAGTCGGTATTCTTCTCCCAAAAGAATCAGATGATTTTAAGGGAATTGAAAATCTCAAACTCTTCGGATGTCTTATTACTGTTAAAGAACCACTATATTTAACATTATAATATATATCTCTATCTTCAAAACCTAATTTAACTGTTCTATTTTTAATATTATTTAAAAAATGCTTTATTTTATTTTCTTCTAATATCTTTTCTTCTGCTGTCAAATTATCTTCTGTAAAACAAACTATATTGAATGGTATTGGTTCATAACTTGTTGATAAAACAACTTCTCCATCTCTTCCTGCTATTTTTACGCTCGAATCTGAAGCTGTTGGCATCGTAGAAAGTTCGCTTTCACTAGGATCTATCAAATTTTTTATATTATAATCAGAGGCAACAAAATAACCATTTTCTGATATATAGCAATCCATATTATCCATTTTCTCATCTCCTCTAATAAAATTATAACATATAAAAAAGAATAGATAAACACTTTTTTAATAATTTTCTGGGAATACTATTTTTAAAGCATCTTCTACAGAACGAGCAAATCCAGCTAATGCGTTTTTTTGTTTAACAGCTTTAATAAATTGTTCTTGCTCAGTTCTAGCTTTTCCTTTAAGAGTTTTAACTTCAATAAATATAGCTCTGCCATCTGGCTTCACTCCATATAAATCACTATGACCTTTTTGCCCAATCTTTACTTCTTGCCCCCATTTAGTGTAAAAATCCCCTGTATTGCATCTAAATATAAGACATCCTGCTTTACATAAAGCTACTCTTATTTTGTTTTGTATAATGGTTTCTTCTTTATTTGCCATTTTTTGTCTCCTCTTTTACTATTGACATAAAAAACTCTTCAAAATTATTATCAAAAAGTTCTTCAACCCAATATTGATTAATATCTCCAATTCCTATATGTTCCGTAGAGTTCGGACCTTTATCTACTTTGAATGAAATTTTTAAAGAACCCAATTGAATCCAATCTTCCATTTTTCTATATTTTATAAAAAGCGTTTGCCTAAACTTATCAACACAATAATCTATTGTATAATTATACCAATAATTTTTAGAATCATATTTACTAAACCAAAATATTATTTCTTTCATTTTTTTTATCTCCTTCCGAAACGGTATTTTAAGCTGCTTCGCTAAAATGTATGCGTAACCGAGGGCGATAGCCGTTTCTGCTTAACAAACTGTGTTAATTCCACCCAATTTTCACACTCTTTAGCATTCTTATACTCTTTAACTTTATCTGCAATGTTGCTTAAATATCTCTGTTTTCTTTCTTCTTTTGCTTCTTCTATTTTCTTTAATTCTATATTTTTAAAGTTTTCTATCTCTATTGGTGTGGTTTTATATTCTGCTCCACAATATGGACAGACAGGAGCAGTTTCAAAAGTAGAGAAACAATTTTGACATACCCTTATTTTAAACGTTCCGTCTTCATTCTCGTTATAATATTCCTTCACAGGCTTTGACAAACTCCATTCTCTATCCATTGTAGGTAATCCGTGTCTCTGAACATTATTTACAAAATCAATTATTTTTGCAGGTGTGTCATCTACATAATTTAAAACTCTACATCCTTGTTGAATAAAAAGAGGTAAAGAAAGTGTTGGTCTTAACATTAGACAAACTCGTGAATTAGGTAAAGTTATTCCTTCACTAATTAAATTGCAATTGCATAATATTTTAAATTCTCCATTTTTAAATTGATCCATTATAATTTCTCTTTCTTTTTCTGGAGTTTTACTATCTATTTCTTTTGCTGAAATTCCATTATTATTAAAGTTTTCGCAAACCTCTTTTGCGTGATTTATATTAACACAATAAGCTATCGCTTGTTCATCTTTACATAATTTATTATAATATTTTATAATATCTCCATATATTTTTTTTGAAGACATTGTCTTTCCTAAATCTTCGTTATTGAAATCTCCTTGGCTCTTTTTAACTTGACTAAAATCAATTCCTAAATCAGGAGCATAATACTGATAAGAAGATATTTGTTTTCTCTTTATGAGTTCTTTAGCACTTACTCCTACTATCATTTTTGTTGCAAGATTTAAAGGCTTTCCATCTAATCTACTTGGACTACCTGTGAATAAAATCACTCTGCAATTATAATATTCACATACTTTTTGATAAGAACTAGCTCCAGATAAATGTCCTTCATCAATAATAATCAAATCTACTTTTCCGTGTTCTCCTAGATGTCTAACTTCTGTAAATACAGATTCAATTCTTGTCATTTCATTTGTAATATTTAATTCATCAAAAAGTTCTTTATGTTGCCTTATAAGAGAATTTCTATGTGCTAATATTAAACATTTATTACCCTTTTTATTGGTATCTTGTGTTATTTTTGCAAAAAGGTAAGATTTTCCACTACGAGAGTCGGCAGGGAAGTACACTACAAACGCCTTTATGACCTTCTCTAAACGCTTGTTTTATATCATCATACATTTTTTGTTGATAATCTCTTAACGATATGCTTCCCATTTTTTAATTCTCACTCTCCTTATCCTCTAAATCTTTAACAATTAAATTTCTAACATAATCACTAACTGTCTGATATTTGCTTTTAGCCTTTTCCTTTATTTGTTCTTTCATTTCTTTAGGTATCAAAATCATTAAATTATCGTTATACATTTTTCCCTCCTTATATTAATAATATTATTATATCATAAATATATAAGAAGTCAATAAAAAAATGGAGTTTATGAAAAACTCCATTTTCACTTATTTAAACATACTTTTTAAATCAATTTATTTACTTCTTTTTGTACTTCTTTGTAGTTATATCCAGCTTTTTCTAAGGCTTTTTTTCTTGCTTCTCCGTTTCCCCATTTTCCTTTAATCACTTCTTTTGCAATTTCTTTGACTGATTTTTTATTTTTAAGCAATCTATTTACTTCATCTTGCACTTGTCTATAGTTATAACCTGCTTTTTCCAATCTTCTTTTACGTTCTTCTCCAGAGCTCCATTTGCCATCTATTACTTCTCTTGCTATTTCGTCAACAGATTTTTTATGTTCTGTTTCTTTTATATTTCCAATTTCAGTGATTAAATCTCTGTACATATAATTTGTATCAACTCGCCCAGTAATTCCGCTTATATGTCCATCTGATGAGTTTTGCCACATATCATATTCGCCCTCGTATTTATTTGTTCCAGCACAATATGTTGCTATCCAAGTTGTATATCTACGTTTTATTTCATCTTTGTTTAGATAATTATTGAACCAATCTCTGTTAGCATATACTCCAGCCCAAAATCCGCCTTTTTCAATTTCTGTATTAAATGCAATTACAAGTTCTGTTAACTTATCTTTACCCTCAACTTTAATTTCTTTATCTTCCATATCAATATATACTGGTAAATTTAAAGATTTGTTTTGAAGATATTTAGCAACTTCTTGTCCAGCTAGTCTTGCATTTTCAACAGAATTTGTATAAGAATATACATACACTCCTACGGGTATATTTAGTCTTTTACATTCATTGTAATAAGTTTCAAATTTGTCATCTAGCCAAAACTTTTTATTGTCTCCACTATTCCCTAATTTTAAAATTATAAAATCAATATAATTTTTTACTTTGTTAAAGTCAATGTCTCCATTATGATGGCTAATATCAATTCCGAATTTACTCATACCTTTATTCTCCTTCACTTAAACTTTGAATTTTTTTTAACAAATCATGAAATACATTCGCACCTCTGCTGATTAATACACCTGTGAATACACTTCCTAATATAGGGATAAACATATTAAGTTTTAATAATTGAAATAAATCAGCTCTAGTTCCAACAGCGATAATTACACTTAGAATTAACGCTCCTAATCTATTAACACTAAACTTTCCATTTTCCCATATCATTTTCAAATTTTCCCATATAGCTTCTGCTAAAAAAGCTAAAACAATTAATTGTATCATCATTATTTTTCCTCCTTTACTGGTGGTAATTTTAAAGTTTCATCAACCAAGATATTTACACCATGATTTCCTCCCCAAGCTGTATATTGTACAAACAAATCTGTTAAACAACTTCTTGCATAATCGGGTAAATAGCCTAATTTTTGATAATTTTCGCACTTACTTACAATTTGTGAACGTAACAAGATCATCATTGAATTCTTCATTGCTTCGTTATTTATTTTATTGTCTTTTAACTGTGCATTTGTTTCTTTGTTTTGTTTACTTTGCTTATAAGTAGCATATATTTGAGGGATTGCCATACACAATCCCGTTATTAAAGCCGTGCCTATTGCTTCCATTTATTCAGCCTCCTCATTAGTTTCATTTTCTTCTATTGGTTCTTCTACTGGAGTATTTTTTTCATCTATTTTAGCATTTATTTCTGCTAAATCTTCCATGGTTAAAACATTTTTTTCATACCAGCCTGTTGCATTTAAAATTACTTGATAATCTGCCATTTTTCCAACAGCATCTAATAATCCTTTTTTAATAAATTCTCTTAAACTAAATCCCATTTTAAATCCTCCTTTCTATACATTTCCCCCTAGTGATATTACAGCATTTTTTAAGGTTTCAATCTCATTGTCTATGTAAGTTTTAGTGTCTACTACATACTCTATCTCCACCGTAGCTGGTGTTTCATCTTCACTTGATATATGTGTAACGTTTTTGTATGTTCGTAATGCTTTTATTTGCTCCCATGCTATTTGCTGTCCTGGTGTGTATGGGTCTACTACTTCGTTAATTAAAGAATATTGCAATATTACTGGAGTACCATTTTCTTTTTGGGTTGCAAGATAATTTTTAAAAAGTTCTAAACATTCTATCGACGAAGTGTCAGCTGTCGCTCCTATTATTTCTCGAGCTATAGAAATATAAACATATTGGCTAGACATACAATAAAAACTATTGTCTGTTTGATTGTATGTACTTCCATATACTTCTTTAAAATAGTTACACCTATGAACTCCATTTGCAGCTTTTAAATTGGCTATACTAATATGTGCACAAAAATACTCTGAACTGACATCTGGTCTGTATCTTCCCATATCTTCTGTTCCATCAAAAACTGTTTCTCCACTTACATGATGTACCCCATCATCTGCCAAGTAATCTCCCTGCATTAGCTTTTGTCCTTCTGCTAGTGGGAATGAGATATTTTGTTCGGCGTGTGCTTGATATTCTGTTGCTGTTGTGCCTTGCTCTAATTGGAAAGTGTAATCTTTGCTAGATACACAATTCATTAATAAAACTTTAACTTTTACATCTCTATCAAAGACTCTTGTTTCATATACTAAAGCTCCACTATTTGTACTATGTGCAATATAGCTTCCATTCAATTCATAATAATAATATGCTATTCCCTTAGTATCATCTTGTCTTGACCCTATATAATTTGTATTTGCTTTTATTATTATAAAGTTTTCAGATGCTCTATAATTTACCATTTCATAAGTGGTAGGTTGTCCCGTACTTTGGTCTATATATTTTTTTACAAACATTCCATCAAATAAATTCTTATTCTGTACTTTCTCATTTACATTACCACAACCGTATGGACTGTATGGAGTGGCTTTTGTGCCCTCTTCTAATTTAACTTTAAAAGTACAATTTACTGTTGTTCCATTTGATATAACATAATCGTAACTGTTAAGAGTCATGATGTCTGTGGTAGTTGTGGTTGAATTATTATTAAAAACATTATACTGAATTTCATCATTGCTATTTTTAAAGTTTGGCACTACACTTCCTTTAAATGTTCCACTAACTACTTTTATGCTTTGTGTATATGTTTTCCCGTTTTCTAAAGTTATTGGGCTTGTTGTTAATTGAAAGGCAGTATTAGCTGTAAGTGTTCCATTAAGAGTATATGAACCATCTCCATTATTATATAATGTAACTCCTCCTCTTGTTGTAGTTGGAGCATTGCCATCAAATAAATTTATATTATCTCCTGTGTTCTTTATATCTTGTTGATAATCAGGATTAGGACTTGCTTGTCCTCCTGTGAATGGTTCGTAAGTGTCGTCTGTTATAGTAGATGGTCTTATCATAATATCGCTATATTCCACATAAGTATTTTGTTCTTCCTCCAAACGCAAACAAAATTGTAATCCTGTAACAGCATTGTCTAACGAAAAAGCAATACTATTACCGCTTATTACAACTACTTTTGACCCTCCAAAAATAGCCATTATATGAAGATTAGACTTGTCATTTAGTTTTCCAGATATAATATAATTACCTGCTTCAAGTACACATGGAATACTTCCTGTATATCTTCCGTTTCCATCTCCAGCTGCTGTTAATTTAGTTAATTTAAATCCATTATCTCTTAGCTCTACTTTTCCACTTGAATTTGACGTTGAACCACTTTGTGCTTGTACTTGTGAAATATCAAACAACTGCTTTCCTGTCGTGCTCTCTTGTGTAGTTCTACCTATTAATCCTATTCCTCTATTCTTTGCACTTGCTGAGTCGTTTATGTCTATACTTGTTCCAGTTGCATTAGATATCAATTGATTATTTTCTAAATCTTCTACTTGTTGTTTTAAATTATTAATTTCATTATAATTCTCTGCTAATTTTTCATCTTGTATTTTCTGATATTCATATATACTTATTTCATCCCATTTACTACTATCAAATGTTCCAGTTATATTATCTTGATTTGCTTTGTATATTTTTTCATTTTGTATTACTATATCTCCTGTGTTATATGTTTTTGTACTATCGTATGTATTTGTATCTATACCTATTACTAATTCTGCTGTATTTGCTTTATTTAAACTTGACTTTACTTCATTTGATAAATCTGCTTTTGGTATTCCTGTATTTGGTTTATTGTATTTTGCATCCCATCCTTCTTTTTCTGATGACGTTACAAATTTATTAGTTTGATTAGTATCATTTACTAAATCACTTAGTAATCTATTATCTGGAGTTATTTTTTCTTGTGTTGCTAATTTTGAATCTTTTACATAAGTTATATTTACTGTTGCAGGCGTTTCATTGCTACTACTTATATGTGTAACTGGTTTGTAAGTTCTTATATTCTGCATAGCGTCTAATTGAGCTATTAATGTTTCGTCTGTTATTTCTATTTCTGTTGGTTCTTTAACTGCAAAATAAACTTCTGGCTTCTTTTCTCTTAAAAATTGCTTAAATGTTTCTACATCATTACCCCAATCATAAGTTGTTACTGACAGATTTCCATTCTCAATTTTTCCTGAAAAATCAGCATTTACAAATATTCCTTGACCACTTGGTTTATAAGCCTTTCCTCTATTTTGAAAATAATTACATAATATTATTGAATTATCTACTATTTTATTTTTTATAATATTTGTATAATCAGGAGTATAAAAGAAATAAGGTTCCCCAATACTGGTATAATAAATCCAGTTCTCATTTCCCGTTAAAACTATCTTCTTAATAACTTCATGTTTATACCATTTCCCATTTTCTTTGTAGAAATAATCTGAGACATCTCCTATCTTACAAAGCTTCATTCCTTCTGGAAGTGTTAATGATATGTTTTGTTCTTCGTGTGGAACGTAGTCTGAGACTGTTGAACCTTCTTCTAATTGGAAAGTATCAAGTTGCTTTGCAAAAAATCCTGTTCTCAAATATTCTGCACCTTCTGGTGGGTTAAATAAACCTGTTGAAGGTATTGAATGATTTGTTCCACTAATGTAATTTTTATTTTTATCATAATAAGCATATTCATTATTTGTATTAGCTAAATTTTGAATATATGTTTCCCCTGCTTTTACAGGAATATATCCTGTTACTTTTTGATTATATTGTGTATTACCGTTTGGAACACCATTTACAAGATAACCATTTGCAATGTCAGTGTCATTTTTGTTGAACAAATTCTTATTCTGTACTTTCTCATTTACAGAGCCATTGTCTCCTGTGTTCTTAATAGGCATTTCATAATCAGGATTTGGTGCTGGTATTCCTCCTGTGTATGCCTCATAAGCTGGCATCGTTTCAGCTGTATATGTTCCTTTAACTATCATTGGATATACAGTTTCTTTATTCATTGTAGCTCCAGGTGCTATTCTAATATATGGTTTAATTACGGTATCTTCTGTTAGAGTTACATTACTTACATTTGTTTTTGGGAAAGTATTACCATCATCTAAAAATAAAAAACTATTGACTGCAGCATTGTTATTTCCATTTGATAAAGTATAATTACCTGCTGGCAATGTTAAATTTTCTGCAATTCTAAAATAAGCATAACTACTAGATGTACTCGTTCCATTAATTGTAATAGATTTATCATCATTTACTGTAAGAGTAAATCCATATTGACTACTTTGAGATGTCGCTGTTATATTTATTAACTGTACTCCTGTTGTACTCTCCTGTGTAGTATTACCTATTAATCCTATTCCTCTATTCTTTGCACTTGCACTATCGTTTATGTCTATACTTGTTCCAGTTGCATTAGATGTTAGTTGGTTGTTTTCTGCATCTGTTACTTGTTCTTTTAAGTTATTAATTTCATTATAATTCTCTGCTAATTTTTTATCTTGTTCTAAATTTTTTGTATTTATTTCTCCTAGCGTTTCTGTTATACCTTGAATTGTTTCTTGTAATGCTTCTTTGAATCCATTAAAATCACTTTCTGTTACTAATCCTTCTATTAATCCTGATATGTCTACTTGACTTGTTGCCCCTGATTGTTTTGTTAGTGTTAATTTTCCATTCTCATATTCTATTTTTGTAATTGCATTTTCACTTGGTAAATCTATTGTAGCTGTACTTAATACCGTTCCTTCTGAATTTTTTAATTTAAATACCAATTGATATGTCGCTGAATCTAAATCTATTTCTATCTGATTTCCTGAACCTAGCAATAGATTTCCCTTTGTTATTTTGTTTGTTGTTCCTTCTGAAACGTCTACAAGCACTAAAACGTCATTATCTTCCGCCGTAGTTACTGCTTCTAACTCAGATATTTTTTTAGTTGCCAATTTACATTCTCCTTTCATTCCTATACTATTAATTTATAAGCATTATCTTCAGTAATAAAAATATAATCATCTTCAGTAATTAATATATATACGAATTTTTCTGGTTTTATTAAAATTCCCATGTTTATTGCATCTTGTTTATATAGTAATCCTAAATCATTTGGTCTTTGTTTTGACAAAATACCTAAGTCATAATACATTTCTTATCAAACTCCTTCATATATTGTATCTTCATCTGTTATAATAAATTCGCTCTTCAATGTTTGAACTTCGCCATCTCTAAAAGTTGCTTCTATGTCAAAATTATATGTATCGTATGGTAGTTCTCGTGTGTCTTTAGGTTCTATATTAACAAAATAATATTCATTTTCATAATTAAAATCTTTTATGCTTTTTTGAAAAATCATTTTACTGTATTTACTATTAGATTTTCTACAAGTCAAATCTAAGCTATTTAAGTCTTCTTTCAATACTGTTTTTCCTTCAACATCACGAATTTGAAATTTTAAAGGACACGAATCTCCTCTAATAAAACTTAAACAAATTGTTCCGTCATCCTTTTGAATTGTCTTTACCGCCATACTTCTCCCTCCTTTAATTTTATTATAACATAGCGATTATAAAAAAGAAAGATAATATTTGAAAAAATATTATCTTTCTAGTCTACTAAGTTTTTCTAAAATTTCTTCATTTTGCCTTACAATCTTTTCTAAATATCCATTTGTTTGTTTTTGAAGTTCTTTATTTTGTTCTTCTAACACACGATCTTGCATATTTAAATGTTGCAGAATTGTATCATTATCTACTTGGCGAACATTAAGATTATAGTCCATAAATTGAAGTATTCCTGTAATTATTGCCCATTTGTTAAAAAAATCATCATTATTAATGTTATTATTACTTTTCATTTCATTCAACTAACCAACTACACCATATATATCTATCCGAGCAATCAAAACTGTCATAAATTACTCCATCTTCGACTACCGTAATGTGTCCAGGCATAGTTATTAAGAAAACTCCACTATTATAAGTGTCGGCAAATTCCCCTAAAGTCATATCAAAGTTACAAAATCTTTCAAAATTTTCATCTAAAAATCCTTCAATAGATTCAATACTATCAAGCATTAACCCTCTTTCTCTTGCATAATCACTTAAAATAGTATATGCTGCTTCCCAATTAATATCTAATGCTTTGCTTAACGCTCGAACGCTACAATCCCATATATCATTTTCTTCAGGATTTGCATTATAAAACATATCCGTTATATTTATAAGATTAATTATAAACTTTATGCTTCACCGAATCCTGTTTTGCCTAAGCTACTCCAGTTTTTATGATTCTCCACATATAGGTAGTAACGACTACCTTTAACTTGTAACTTCTCTAGTTAAGCTACATAGTTCTTTAAGTTTATAGCAGCATTTAAATCTCTATCTATGTTTAATCCACACTTACATACATACACTCTATCACTTAATTTCAAGTCTTTCTTTATGTTTCCACAACAACTGCACTTCTGACTGCTAGGATAAAATCTATCTACTTGGATAAATTCTATTCCGTTCCACTCACATTTATACTTCATATATTCTATGAATTTATAAAAGTTTTGTTCTCCTATTGCTTTTGCTAAGTGTTTATTTTTCATCATACCTAAAATATTCAATTTTTCCATTACTACTCTCTTAGGTAGCAATTCAATTAACTTATGTGTAGTCTGATGTATGTAATTGTTTCTTATATCTGAGATTTTCTTATTTATCTTACGAAGTTTTTCTTCAGCTTTCATAATATTATTAGTCTTTATATATTTATTCCCTTGCTTGTTGGTTTCATACTTTCTTGAAATACTTCTTTGCAAATGTTTTAATTCTCTATTAAGTTTCTTTATTTTACTTGACTTATTAATATTATGAAATACTAACGAATTATCTCCATAAGATACTACTGCAAGGTCTTTTACCCCTAAATCTATCCCCATACTATAATCATTTAATTCTTGTACTTGGTTTTCACACTCCAATCCAAATGATATATAATACTTATTTAATTCTTTACTTAATCTTACATTTGAAAATTTATGCTTTCCTATAGGTATTTTAAAGTCCGTTTTGCATTTTACAATACCAAGTTTTTGAATCTGTATATGCTTACTGTCTTTAAAATAAAACCTATCAGAGCGAACTGAATAAGATTTTTTAGATTTCTTTTTACTCTTAAATTTAGGATATTTATGTTCTTTTTTAAAGAAACCCTTAAAATCTTTATCTAAATCTGTACATATATTACATAAACTTGCATTTGATACTTCATTTAACCACTGATATTCTTTTTGCTTTTTCAATGGAGTTAAGCTTCGTATCATATCGAATCTACTAATATACTTGTTTCCAGCTTTATAATTTTTATTCTGTAAGTTTAACATATAATTCCAGATAAATCTGCATGCTCCTATATGTTTTTCTATAAGTATTTTTTGTTCTTTATTAGGATAAATTCGAATTTTATAACCCTTAATCATAATTTTTCTCACCTCTTTTCTAACAAAAAGAAGCTTATATAAATATACTAATCGGAGTTTTTATTGACGAGATAACCTCTCCAAAAAGTATATTTATATAAACTTCCTTATTTGGTTATCTTCGTCACATTCATTATAGCATATCCATAATATAAATGCAATCTTTTTTATCAAATTTTTATGAGAAAAATTATCAGAACGCTACTTCTGTTATGCTAGTTATTTCTAGCCACTCTCTTTCGAGTCGTGCGTAGACTATATCTTCACCCTATCTCTAGGGGTACACCACTTCGAGTGCCTATCGCTTGCACCCTACTCCTCTTAACGAGGATAGTCGTTGAACCTTCTCCTGTTCGGAGCTTGGCTGCTGATTTCCGATTTTTTAACACTTAGGATTTAACCTTATGCCATCTAACTATTTTTTTCTACTTTCGTAACCTTCCCATTTGAGCTTATTTCATCTCTCTGTTTCGGTTTAGTTAGCTTTACGGGTTCCCAGCAATTCAATGTGTCATTTTATCATACCGTTCTCACGATACGGAACCTATTCTATTATAGTTAATTTACTATCAGAACAGATTATTTAATATTTGTTTATAATATTAAAAACATCTTATTTTTATTTTCTGAGTTCATTAACTTAGTCTAAGCTCATATTACATCATCTCATTCTGGATTTCTTGAACAGTTCTGCGAACCATTTCCATTTCTTCTTGTGAACCTGCATCTTGTGCTAATTTTCTCATAAAATCTTTTGCAGATTCCAGCATATATTTTAAAGATTTTGTACTATCTCCACTATATCCTCCACGTCTGCTTTCAGAATATTTGTGGTAGAACTCATGCATGTCATTTAACAAATTTTCTTTTTCATCATCATATCCCATATATCTTCCTCTAATGTCTCTGCTTCTTCTACCGTAATTTCCTTCATTATAACCACCATCGTTATAACCTCTATAATTTCCATAGTTTCCATAATTTCCACCGTAATTTCCGTACATCATATTCTAAAACCTCCTTCTTTTTTTTTAGATATTCCATTTTTTCTAAATCTTTTTGAATATCTACAAGCTCACCCAACATCTCCACATTTTCTGCTTGAATACCTTGTTCAAGTATTTCTTTAATTCGTTCAGTAGCTTGTTCCGTTATTTTTTCGCATACTTCTTTTTCCAAATTTATTTACCTCCTTTCAGAGTTTTTATTTTTTAGGTATTGCTCCTTGATAAATTAAATGTAGCATTTGTAATTATTGGTATTTGAGTTGTTATTGGTGTTGCTGGTGTACTTGGTGTTGGTACACTTGCTACACTTCCAACTGTTATCGAAGTATTTCCTCTTGGACATACTTTTAATTTTCTATTAAAAGAAATTGTTTCGTAATCATCAGCTGTAGCTATTGTTACTGCTCTTACTGTATCAGGTATTAAAACTCCATCTTCATATAAACCAATAGCTATAACTCCAGCTGTTGCTGAACTAACAGAAGCACTAAAATTTACATTATAATATCCATTATAATTATTTCCAAATATTTTAAATATAGGATTACCATTTTCATAATCTAGCCAACCACCATTGCAACAATAAGCACATCTCGTTCTTATATTTGTTGCATCAAATGTTATGGGACTTGAATTACTTGGTAAAACTTTTGGCTCATTTACTATAGTCTGAATCATATTTTTTCTCCTTTCATAACTTAGAAAATAGAGAACAAGACCTTGCTTATTCTCTATTCTCTAGCAAGTTCTCGTAATCGAGTTGTCCTGTAATCAGGTATTTGCTTTAATATTTAATTAAAATAAATTATTGTTTCCATTGCATCCGCAGCCACAACCATTGTTGTTATTGCATGTAAAGATAGGTGTTCTTCCATAAACTGGTGTGCTTGGTACTGGGCAATTATTTAATCTGTTGTATAAAGCATCTACTTCATTTGCAAAACCTTGTGAAATAAATGCATTTTGAGCTGTTTGAGAAGCCCTTAAATCAGCCATATTTAATTGTGTTCTCAAGTTTGCGATAGTTTCATTCTTAGCATCTATTTCTTGTTGACATAATTTGTCTAATATAGCTTGAGTATTTGCTGTATTAGTTTGGATTATATCTCTAATACCTTCTTGTAAAGCTGCTCTATCAGCACAGTTTTCAGTTGCTATTTGACTTGATATTGTTTGAGTTTGAAGTGCATTGTTATAATTTACTCCTGCAATTCCTTCTCTTATATCACATCCAGTTGCTGCAATAGCTGAATTTATTCCATTTAATCCTTGTAATGTAGATATTTGGTTACTATATCCTTGTTGCATATTAGCCATTTGTCTTGCATTAGCAGAACTTTCAGCATTAGCAAATCCTGCATTTACTGTTGCATTTACTCCTGCGAAACCATTGCATAAATTAGAATTTACATCAGCACAACAATTGCAAAGCTGAGTGCTTAAATTTTGTACTCCTGTATTAACTGAAGTTAATTGGTTTGCAAGTTGTAATGTATTAAATCCATCGTTAGTATTTTGCATAATTTCTTTTTGTCCGTTAGAAAGCCATGCATATTCATTTGCGACTCCTCCACCGTAGCCTCCTCCGAAGCCACCACCGAAGCCTCCATTATTCCAGCCTCCTAATGCTAATAATAGTAGAATTATCCACCAGCAACCATTTCCGTCGCCAAAGCCATCATTGTTGTTATTTCTTCCTGTAACTGCAGCAATATCTGATAAAGAATATCCTCCTCCTGATTCGTTATAATTCATAATTTTTCCTCCTTCTTAAAATAATTTATATATAAATTGTTGCAACTTAATTTATATCTATTTAAAAGTGTCTCTAAATTTCTTAAATTCCTCATCATAATTTAAGCCACGTTCTTTTAAAACATTTCTCGCAAAATTTTCTACTCCTTGATTATCTCCCTTTTCTGCCATATTTATTAAATTTCCAAGTATAGGATTATTCCCCGCTAATTGTTTTACTATTCCTTTAGGGGTCAATCCTCTTAACATATAATTTTTAATAAAATTCGTTGGATTCATATTTTTATCCTTTCTTACTTATCTTTTTTATATCATCAGATAAATCTTCTATTTTTCTATCAATTTCTTTAAATTTGTCATTAAATTCCGAAAAATCAATTTTACTTATTTCTTTTTTCAAATCACTTTCTGTTACATATTTAGGTTGTGATGTTTTATCATCTTCTTGAACAGGCTTATAAACAGTAATTTTACTTGTACCATCTTGTTGTAATTGCTTAGTAATAATTGCAGATCCATCTATTAAAGGGAAATAGCACACACTACCATCTAAAGCGACATCAGTTGCTTTAACAACATCAATACTATCTACAGATTTTCCTTGTAATACTGTTTGATTATTTTGTTGAACTTGATTTGTTTGTGGATTCATCTGCATAGGTTGTATATTTCTAGGCTGTGGTGTCTGATAAGAATAAGCACCATTGTAAAATGGCGAATTGAAATAAGGATTTCCATAAGGATTATTTGAATAATTCATTTTAATTCCTCCTAAAATAAAAAAAAATGGCAACTTTTTTAAGTTGCCTATTTGTAAGTATGATATAATAGGCGAATATCTTACTTACAATTTTATTATAATAAATCCTATTTTTTATTTCTATAACGGATATATATTTTTCATAAAAAAAAGAAGAAGATTTTATTCTCCTTCTAATCTAATACTATACTCAATAAAATGAGACATTATATTTATTTCATCACATATCCTTTGAATGTCTATGTCCATTATTTTAGATATCTCCGAATAACTTCTAAATTCTCTAAATCTATATATAAAGATAAAATATTTCTTTTTATCTGTTTGCTTCAACTTTTCTTCATACTGTTTTAATTTTTCATTGTTTTGATTAAATTTCACCCAATCATATACATCATTATTTAATTTATTTCCACCCCACATAAACATATCTTGTATATCTGCCTTTCCAGTAGAAATAAATGCCGTGAAAATAGTTAATAATATTATTACAATAAAATCTAAAGATGATAAAGCATATAAGCTAACAAAAACTAATGCAGACCAAATCATACAACGATAAGCTTTGTTATAGTGTTTTGGTTTGCCTATTATCATTCTTGTTAAAAAGAATAAAACCATCAACACTATTCTAAGGCTTATTGCTACATTAAAGATTTTACCTAATAAAAATATTATTACCGTTTCCAATAAATTAAAACATAATACTCTTATAAATGTAAAAACATCTTTCTTCATAAGCAATTACCCCTTTTTCTTACTCTCCGTCTTCTGGGCTATAAAACCAGAACCAGCTTGGCTCCCAATCCATCCTAATCACCTCACTTCTTTGTTAATATTGCATAAACTAATCCAATGTTTATAATATAAAACATAAGATTAAAAATAATTACACTAATATTTCTTAAAGTAAGACTTCTAATTTTAGTTTTATCGTTATGTCTATTCCATTTTGTATAATATTTTTTATATATTTTATTTATTTTGTTTTTAAAAAGAAATAAAAATAAAAACAATATTATTCTATTAATAATCAAAGCATATATATATTCTAAACCTAAAATATGCAATAATCCTGAAAGCAAACTAACTAAAATCAAAAATATTGATGCCGCCATAAATAAAAATATGTCTGTTATTTGTGCCTTTTCTTTGTATAATACCTTTAAATTTATATATGTCATTGCAATATATGATATATGAAACAAAATTTGAAATTTCATTAAATTCATCATCATTAAATATTCAAAAATCATCATTACAATAAACATTATTCTTTTTTCTTTTAGATTTTTACCATAGACTAAAAACAAAGAAAAATACACAGGTTCAGGAATTTGAACCAACACTTGATGCAAAAACTCTAACATTTCTTCCCCCTCATTCTGCTCATTCAAATAAATAAAGGAGAAGCACGAATGAGCTGTGTGTTCGACAAAGGAGCAACCCTCTGCCTATCTCCTTATTTATTAATAATTATATCATATTATATTAATATTTTCAAGTCTTTTATTTTTTTATATTAAATTTTTCTTTAAGTATTTTTTCTACCTTTTGTCCTATTGCATCAACATCGCTTTGGTTTCTTACATTTGCTTGTATATTAACTAAGTTTCCGTTCTACTTCTATTCTTGCACCACTATTCAAGCCCTCCGTTTTTCCTTGTGTAACATTATCGAAATATTTCATCATACGTTCTAAACTATTTGCCCATTCTGGTTTCAATATAACTTCATGTGGTTTTAATAAAGCATAAGCTTCTTTAGTTCCGCCAACTTTACCACCACTATGAAATTTACCTATTCTGTATCTTCTGTTTACCTCTGCTTGTACCTCAGCATATCTACTTCCTAAAGCTTTTTTTCTAGCTGCTCCATTTCCATAAACACCTCTAATAACTTCAGTAGCAAGTTGATTTACCGATTTGTTTTGTATTGAATTTCCTGATGATTTTGCTGCAGTTGCAGTCTTAGTTGTAGTTGTAGTTTTTGTTGTTGTTGCAGAATTATTTATATTTTTTAATTCATTTTTTAATGGGTCAACAAAGTTAGTCTTATATGCATTATATAAATTTTTAGAAGATATTACGCTATTATCATAAATTATTTCATCAGTTTCTGAAAACGCTTTTACTTTTGCATCATAAGTTCTTTGTAATGCATCTATTTCATTTTGTGCTTGATTTTCTATGCTTTCTTTTTGTGCTTTTTCCTGTGCCTCTAAAGCTTCTATTTTAGCTTCTATCTCTGTTTCTTTATCAAATTCAATTAATTTTTGCCTTGCTTTTGAAAAATTTTCGACAGCTTCTCTTCCAGTTCTTTGTCTCCAATATTCAATATCATCTAATATTTCTTGCCTATCTTTTTTTCTGTCTTCAGCATCTTTTTCTTCTTTTAACAAGGCTATTCTTTTATCAGTTTCCTCTTCCAAAGCTTTTATTTTTTTATCTCTAGCGTCTTGTATTGCTTTCACTTCATCATTAAGTTTCCCTTTTAAATAATCAAAATAATCTAATTGTGCTCCCTGCAGTTTCTTTGTATATTGTTCTTCAAGTTTCAATCTGTCTTCTGTATTCATCCACGTTGCTTGTTTTATCTTTTTTAAATATTCATTATATTTATTTATCCTTTGTTGCGTTATATAAAGCATATCCTTGTTAGAAAGTAAGCCTAATTCTTTTTGCTTCTTTACCCAAGTTTCTTCTCTGTCTTCCATTTCTTCTAGAACATTCGTAAACGCCTGTAGTCTTTTTTTGTATGTATCGTCTTCTTTAGAAGAAGAATTACTTGAAGAACTTCCTCCCGAAGATTTTTTCCTTGAAGATCCCCCTCCAGAAGAGCCCTTAGAAGAGCCTCCTGAAGAACCTCTAGAATAACCTCCTCTACTACCAATACTTGGTGAACCCGAACTTTTATAATTCCCAACAGCCGATTTCAATGTTGTATATCTAAATTTACTTGAAGAATAATCCTTTAAATCCGAGCCAAAAGTTTTTAAAGAAGCACCTAGCCCTTTTAAAGAGCTTCCTCCTTCTCCAGTTATATCAAATCCAAAACTTGGAAGCCTTATTCCATTTGGAATACCATTTTCATCTCTAGATAGTCCAAAACTTCCAGTAATTCTTGGAGTTGCTGTAATTTTATAATTAAATCCAGAAATTGCATCTCCTAAAGCTGATAAAACATTCCCCATAGAAGTTGTGACTTTATTTGTGTTTGCCGACAATTGTTGTGCCGATTCATTCAATGCAGCATTTAAAGCCTTTGCATTACCATTTAAAGCTTTTGTAATGTAATCGTCTGCATTTTTTATTTCATTTGCATTTTTTCCCATTGATGAAAATACAGCATTGGTAATAGCCTGATAAGCTTGATTATTGTCATTCTTCATTTTATTTAAACTTATTGCTACATTATTTGCTAAAGTTTGATATGCTTGTGAAGCAACATCTGATTGTTTAAAGGCTGCTTCTCCTGCTTCATTTGCGTGTTGTGCTATATAGTCATAATTATCTGCTATTACAGGCATCAACTCTGCCATTTCATTCATTCCATTTAAAGCACCTTGTAAAGAGTTTGCATATTCATCTACCTGATGTGAAGCATTTTCCCAAACTCCATCCATATTTTGTGTTAAATCATTTTGTTTGACATATAAGTCTAATGTATTTTCTGCCGCTTCTTTAATGCCAGAAGAATAATCTGCAAAACTTATTGCTCCAGATTCCAAGCCAGAAATTAATTGTTCTAATCCTTCAGCCATAGTTTCTGTTGTTGCTGCAAATATTGCTTGATATGCTTCTAATTCTTCTCCTGTTGTAGAAAAATCAATTTTGTCTATTTGTTCTTGTAAATTGTTAAAATATTCCTCCGTATCTATTTTTCCTTCACGGAATTGTTCGTTTATTCCTTGTATATCTTCAATTAATTTATTAGGTCCTTCAATATTTGAATAACTATCAGCTATAGAACTTAAAATTGTGTCAAACACATCTACTTGCCCTGACAAAGCATATAATTCTGAAAGTGCATTAGTATATTTTTCAGTAGCTTCTGTTAATGTTTTATATTGTCCTTGTAATTCTGCCAATTTTTCTTTAACATATTTAGAAACATCTGCTACATTTTCACCCCTACTTGCAGCTTCATCTAGTGTTTCACTCCATTCTTTCAATGTTTTTAATTGTTCTTCTGGGGCTAAAGTATTTAAAAATTCAAAATAATCTGATTGAACTTGACGACCTTCACCAGTGAACCCCGAGTCTCTGTGTGCTTGATTTCTTCCTCCAAAACTCCTATCTACACCAGCTCTTCGCAATTGTTCAGAATACGAATCTGTCCATCCAACAGTTTTACCCGCAGTATTTACACCTTCAACGCCAGCTTTCGCCAATTCCATTGCTGTTTTTAATTCTCTAGCTTCTTCTTGCTTTTTCTCAAAGGCTATGGTTCTTAATAAATTCAGTTGATTTTCATATTGAGTATTTACCGTTTTTACCTTTTCTCCATATTCATTAGTTGTCTCTGTAACTAATTGAACTTGCTTTCCACTATCTTCTATAGCTTTGTTAATTTTTGTTTGTAACTCATAAGCCTTGTTTACGTTTTCCGTATCAACTAATTTATTTTTGTCTTTGCTTTTGTTTATTGTGTCAGAAAATTCTTTATATTCCTTGGTAAGGTCCTGTATAGACGTTACTTGCTCGTTTAATTTATTGGCTGCATCTTCCGCCTCTTGCTTTAATTGATTATTTTTTTCAGTGGCTCTTTCTTCTGCATGAATCCAATCATCTATTACTTTAACTAATGCAGATATCGCTAAAGATAATCCAATAGAAATGACTGCTTGTAATGCAACAGTTTTTACAGTCAATGCTATTGTCTCTGCTTGAGTTTTCATCAAATATTTATTGTACCCAGCTAAACTAACGTTTCCACTTCCTACACTTTTAACATAATTTTGGAAAGTAGTATTTGTTCCTTTTAAAACTTCATTGTATTTTATAGTTCCTGTTTCAGATTCTTGAAAAGCAATTCGGACTTTTTTTACAGCATCTCCCATTTTTATCCATTCAGAAGCTCTAAAATTTTTATTTAATGCCGTAAAAGCTAAAGTTGCCGCACCAACAGTAGTTGGCAAAAGCCCAAATTTGTCTATTAATCCTGTAACACCTTTTGCTAAGTCAGTTCCCAAAGACAACATGTTTCTATAAACATCTTCAACGCCTTTATCCCATACTTCAGTTTTCAATTGCAATACAGAAACATTAAATTGTTCTTGTGCTGCTTTTGCTGTTGCCATATATTTTGCATTTTCTTGTAAAGAATATCCTGTTGCAGTCAAAGAATCATTCAATACTTGTAAATAAGTATTATCTTCTCCACTCATTTGACCTAATAAAGAAGAACCAATGTTTCTTCTGAATACAGTAAATATACTTAACAATTCTTGCATTTCTGTTGAATTTTCTTTACCTGCATCTTTTAATTGTTGCATTTTTTGAGACATTTCAGCAAAAATATCAACAATGCCTTTAAATTGAGTTTTCTTTTCATCAGTAAAGAAGTTCAATCCTAAAGACTCTGCAATATTTAATCTCTTTTCATCTTTTAATTGCTGTGTAATATTGCTTAAAGCAGTACCAATAACTTTTCCTCCTCTTTGAGAAGCAACTTCTGCTGCTGTAATTAAGGCTATTGTTTCATCAATACTAGCTCCTGCTAAATTAAATGCACTAGATGTTTTCTTCAAAGCATCCATTATATCTTGTGATGTAGTAGGATAGTTATCTGCTACCTTGTTAATTTTATCAATTATTTCTCCATATTGTTGTGCTTGTTCAGTAGCACTTCCAGTCATTAATCCCCATTGTGCCATAACAGCAACCATATCATCTGTTGCTTGTGTTGCATTTAACTCTGCTGTGTTAAGTGCCAATAAAGTCTTTTGAGTTAATGCTAAAACCTCATTTGAATCATATCCTGCTTGTGCTAATCTCAAAGCAATATCAGAAACATTATCCATAGAATTACCATAATCATAGGCAATTTGCATTAATTTATCTCTGTAATTATCTATATTCAAAGAAGATTCATTTAGAACTCTATCTATCTGTACCATAGAAGACTCTAATTCCACCATTTCATTTATGACTTCTCCAATAGATCTTTTTAAAACATTGAACCCTTGATAAATTAAATATGTCCCTGCATAATTTGAAATCTTATCATATAATGTCGTGATTGATTTTTCTTGTTTTGCAGTTATTTCTTCCATTTTATTAGCATGTCTATTATTATCTGCTTCAATTTTTGCATTTTTCTCAGCATTGATTATTACTTCTTTATCAGCTCTTTTAGCTTCGCTTAATAATGCTTTAGCATTATTTTCCACTATTGCTGTTTGCCTTTTCTGTTGTTCTATTTTAGTTTTGGCTGTAACATCTTGCTCATTTTTCATAAGATTTGTAACTAATTTTTTAGCTTGTGCTTCACTTATATTAGTAACTTTACTTAATTGTTGAGAAAAAGAATCAACATTTAAAACTTTTGAAAAATCAAAAGAGCTCCCAATATTTTTCCCTATTTGTTTAGCATACAAATTACTACTTTCAGCTATACTCTTTAATTTTTTATCAATTATATCTAAATTATCAATCGCATTTCTAATATCAAAATCCAAGCGTGCAATTTTTTTCGTCTCTGCATCTTCTGCCATTTTTTCGCCTCCTTTATTAAGCAAAATCATTATTCATGCTTGCAATTATACTTAATAATTCTTCTTTACTTTCAATTTTATTATCGTCATTGTTAAATTCATCATTATTTCCTCCCATATAAGGAATAACGACTGAATAACTATATGGATTATTTATATTTTTCATATAAGCATTGAATTGTGGATAACTCAAATTAAGAATCTCCTCATGACTAAAACCTCTAGATTTTAATAACATAAATACTAATCCCCAATTTGTCTCTTTATTTTCGGAATCCTCCTCGTTATCCTCTTTGGATTCCAAACTTAGTCCGACACCTGTACCCATGTGTATAAAAATTCGCCTATTTCTTTAAAGCTCCAATTATGTTCTATTAATAACTCTTCTGTCATAGGTATTTTTTCATCTCCCACACAATAAAAAACATATTTATTTATTATATAAAGAAATACTTTTTTTATTTCTGGATTTGTTATATTTAATCCAAATAATTGCCAACTCAAATCATCATCAGTTTCCATTTTCTTTTTATCTATAATAACTAATTTGGTTGAGTCGTCATCACCCATGATATAATGCATATCCTTAATATTAACAGGTAAAATATAATATTCCCTACCTGCTAATTTTTTCTTTTTGCCAACTCCTGTCATTGTTTCTATTGATATTTTCTCTTCTTTTTTCATGATTTTATCCTCCTATTTTATTAAAGGCACACATCTAAAAAAATGTGTGCCTCATTTTTCATAATTTCAAATCAAATTAATTGCTTGAATCTTTGAATTTAACTTGATATGGTTGTTCTCCTGGTAATGGAGCATACATATTAAATGTTAATGTCTTTGTTGCACTAGGATCTTTTTGTAGTGCATCAACCATATCTCCTGATACAGATGCCTGTGACACTTCAACATTAACTGGTATTTTTTCTGTGTCATTCAATGTAGAATATTCTGTATCGATTACAATTTTGTAATTTTTCATTGCTTTTCTGCCTTGTGAATATGACATTGTTTTAGCAACCACTTGCATTGAAACAGCTACATCTTTATTAGCATCTGTTGCTGCAAAAGTAAGTGTTGTTTTATTTTCAGCATAAGCAATTGTAAATTCTCCTGTTTTTGGGTCTGCTGCTACTTTTTCATAAGTTGTTCCATCAGAACCAATTACTTGAACAAATCCATCAGTTTTATATTGATCTTGGAATTCAATTACATTGTCTTCTCCAATTTTATCATAATCGTATATTTTTAACATTGTATCATTGTTCGTATTTACAACTTCATTACCAGAACACATAGCCCAAATTGTAGGGTCAACTGTTGAAAATTCTATTGCAACTGTTCCAGCTATTGCAGTTACTCTATCTCCTGCTGGATAAAAACTATTTCCATCAGGTATTTCAGTTTTTGTCTTTGAGTTTGTTACAGTTATTGTATTAATTACAGCTGTATTTCTTATAGCATTTGCATAATCTAAAGTTCCATCTGCTGTAACAGGAATAAACAAAACATTTCCTGGTCTATCAATAACTAATCCACCTTTATTTTTTAAAATACTTCCCATTCTTTAAATTCCTCTCTTTCTTTTAATTTTTATATAAAGTAGCATAAAAGCTAAACCTTATACCAATTCTTTCATAATTATTAATCATTGCAACTTGTGAAGTTATTCCTTCACATTTTATTTCTTTCAACATTTGTTTTTCATTTCCTAAATCAATAGTCAAATTTTGACCTGAAAATTCATCAGATATTAAATCTAACAATCTGAAAATATTTTTCATATTTGTGTTATCATAATAAATATTAATATCTACTTGTGGTCTTCCAAACAAATAACTATTCATTTTTATACTTTGTGCCATAGATACAGAAATTCTTATCTTTCCATAATCACTATAAGTTATTCCATCAATAGTAATATCAGGAAATTTTTTTGCTATTTCAGTCCATTCTTGTGAAGATTTTACTATTACTTTATCAATAATCCTTTTTCTTTTTTGTAACTTGATTTCTTCAGTATCTGTTTTAAGAATAGTAGGCAAATTTAAAATATTCATTATTTCTGAATTTCGTGTTATTTTATTTACAAATGCTTCCATTGTCTCTTCTGACCTTAATGACATTTTAACGCCTCCTAACTTTCTATTAAATATTTCGCAAAATTAATTTCTTTTATTACTAATTTATATGCATTAGGTAAATATGTTTCATGTAACCATTTGTCTGCCATTTGTATTGCATAAGAAGGCACTGTTGGCTCAATTTTATACCCTGTCATCATTTCCCATCCTTCAATGTTTTGACCTTCCATTGTTCCTGAAGAGTATTTTTTTCTTCCAAATATATCAACATAATTTCCTTCTGGTCTACCACTTATAGCATTTCCTACCCTAGATGGATTCCATGCTCCACTATTTTTATAAGCTGCATACCCAGGATTATCTTTTAACATTAAACTACCTGTACCATACGAATCTGCTAACACATAAGTATTCGCTTTTAAATAAGCTACAATTTTGGCACTTTCTTTTTTAATTTCATATTCTACCTCTGGTCTTGTATCAGTTCCAAAAAATGGATGTTTCAATTTACTTAATACTTCAGTTCTCCAAGCAATAAAAGCATATTCTAATTCAACTTCAAGCTTCATTAAAATTTCATTTGCTAACCCTTGTTTATCAAATTGTAACATATTACTCACCTGTCCTTGTTTCATAAGTACCAAAGATTCTTATTACTCCTGGAACACCATATTCATCAATACTTTCTATTTTAACCTTTCTTACCATATCTTTTTCAAGATTACTTAAAATAAATCTATCACCATTATGTAAATTGTATAAATTTCCATCTAAATCTCTCTTGGGAATTTGAAGACTAATTCTTGTTTCATCTTCAACACCTGGTTGAAAATTCTTTTCATCTCTAAGTTCCATTGTTACAAAAGATATAACATCAGTATAAACATCTTGATAAGTTTCCTCGCCAGTTTTTTCATCATAACCAAGCCTTTGAATTGTTACTGTAGAATTTTGTTTTATTGCATTAATATTTCTAGTATGAAATTGCATTTCAAATTGATTTACAGATTGTAATATAAATATTTCATTAGGATTAATTTCTCTATAAAAAAGTTGACCTGGTTTTAACAACTTAATATTATCCATTGTTATTAAACCATCTATTGTCGCATCCCTCATAGCTATATCATAAGTAGATCTTGTACTTGGATTTAAACTCAAATATCCTGTAACCTCTTCTGTCGAAGATGTTTTGATTTTTATTTTAAATCCTTCCATTTTTTGATAAATATGTGCATAAGCTTCTGGATAATTCATAAGATTACCTCCTATATATTAGTATTAGGATAATCTGAAGAATCTGATAATACTGCAAAAGTATTTCCATATTGGAAATTATCATCTAGCTCAGATATTATATCATCCATAATTTCATCACATTTATTTAACATTTCTAAAGCTTTGCTATCCCAGTCTATGGTTTGTAATATTGTCTTTGTAGACACATTTTCCATTTGTTTAGGTAATCTTGCATACATTCCTGTACATAATAAATAACAAACATAATATAAATATGCTATATTCAACAATTCAAAACTTGAAGAAAGTTGTTCCTCCGTATAATCTGAGATTTTTTTGCTGATATATGAACCTGCTTTAATTTTAAAAGTAGGAGAGTTTATAACGGAATCATCTAATATTTCTTCTGGAACTCCCATTATAGCTCTAATTCTAGTTCCTAATTCTTTTGTCGAAAAAATATTTTCAAATTGTCTTGTCATTTTCCTCTCCTCCTTTCTTTATTAATCTAACTCTAATATAGCTGAAGCTCTTGAATTAAGCTTGTTAAATCCTGCATTTTCAGTCATATAAGCCATTTGTGTTTGATTTGAAGATGTTTTTTCAACTTCATTTATAACTGATCCAGCTTCTAATGTTCTTTCAATAGCATAATCTTTTGCTAAACCAATGACTTGATGTTTATTTCCGCTTGTTAATGGAACATCTTCACTATAAATAACTTTTAATGTACTTAATAATCCTTGTGGAAATTCAAAAGTAACTTGTGGATTTATAGCATTTGTTAAGTTTTTATCCATTAAAATTGTACAAATTTGTGTATATACATCTTCATCAACAAGTAAAGTATTGAAGTTAAATGGAGCTTGTTTTATTAGGAATTTTACTAATGTTGTTACATCTAATACTCCAGCTGTTCCATCTGGATTTAATACAGAACGTTTATAAACTTCTGCTGGATTTGTATTTCCATCTCCATTTAATATAACATCTATAACTGCTCCAACTTCATCATAAGATGCTTGTAATGAAACTAATTCCATTTGTTTTCTGAACATATCAATTGTTGTTCTTCTTAATACTTCATAAGTAGCTTTAACTCCAATTCCATATTTATATATTTTGATTGAAAACTCTCCTAGTTTTAATGTAGCAACTGGAATGTCAGCTCCCTCTGCAATTCTTCTCTTCTTTAATGCCTTTTTATTTTTATTTCCTGCTGGTGTATCAGATAAATCTAAAACAACTTGTTTTGCAGAATCTCCTGTAATTACTCTTGTACTTGCTACTATGTCATTTATTATTGATGGCATACCAGAAATTTGTCTTAATTGTCTTATCATAAATTCTGGGAATAAAATTCTATTTTCATTAGTTGTAAAGAAAGCCATCATTGATGAACTTTGAATACCAAATTCTAAATTATCTTTTACTATAATTCCTTTTGATAATAAAGCTATATCAAAAGCATCTAACTCTCCATTAAATTTTTCAACTATACTTGCATATTTATTATTTAAGTATGTTGATAAAGACACTCCCTCTGTTGCTGCTGTTTCAGCATCTGCTAAAGAAACATTGATTTTTTCATCATCTTTTAATTTTAAAAATTTATTCATTTTTTTTCCTCCTTCATTTTTTTATAATATTATTGATGCAAATAAATTATCTGCTGTAGATGGTATAGCAACTGTTGCAACTTTTCCACTTTCAGAAGCTACTATTTCACCTTTAGCATTTACTCCAAGTCCTTTAACTCCTCCTGTTAAAGCTGCTGCTGTTGGAACTTCATCAATTCCTCCTGCGATTTGAACTGATGCAAATCCATCCATTTCATAAGCCATTATTATTCCAAGTAAAGCTCCTTCTCCGAAACCTACTTTTCCATCTTCTCCTAGCTTAACTGCTAAGTTTTTTCCATTAATATCAACATTTCCTGTTGCTGGATTTGTATGATTAGCTACTAAATATGCTTTTGTTGTATCATCAACTGGGAATGTAGCTGCTACATATCCTATTCCTTCAAAACTTACGAATTTATTCATTTTTTTTCCTCCTTCATTTTTTATTAATAATTTCCTGTTTTGAATTGTTCTAATCCAATTCTATTCATCTCTGTTGTATCTTCTGTTTGTTCAACGTTTACCTTTGAAACTTTTTCATTTCCAAATTGTGCTTTAGCTTGCTCTTCCCAAACTTTTCCCATTTCTTTTATATCTTTAGTTTTCATATTAGAGAAAGTTTTTGTGAAAATATCTTTATTAAAAGCATTTCCCATTGAATGAACTCCACTATTTAAAGCCTCAGAAATTACTTCTTGCCTATTTTCTAAACCTTCTTGTGCAAGTTCAATCAATTCATCTATTGAATCACTTATATTTCCAAATTTTTCTAAAATATCTTTTGATGTATATAAAGATTCTCCAGTTGCTTCTTCTTCATGTTCTTCTGTTTCAGTTGTATCTGTCTCAGTTGTTTCTGTTGTTTCTGTTACTTCATTATTCAATTCATTTTTTTCTGCATTTTCTTCAGTAACAGTTTCTACAGTTTCTTCAACAGTTTCAACATTTTCATTTTCCAACTCTGTTGTCTCTGCTTTGTCATCTTCCATATCTTCTTTTCCTCCTTTCTCCATTAATTGCTTATATAATAGGTTAATACTACCATTAGTAGAATACCCAAATATAATATCTTTTTCAGAAAGGTCTTCTTTTCCATTTAAAGTTTTCAATGTTCCATTAGATGTTTGTATTTCTTCTCCTGCTGCTGATTGAATTATAGCATTAGGGTAAGCTCCATCAAAAACAATGCTATTTTCCATAAGTACATTATTTCCTGCATGTAATTCTTTTGGTGGCTCTGCTTGAATTATACATTCTTTTACTTCATTTGTTTCTTCATTCACTATATACTTTCTACCTGGTATATGTTCACACTTCCTCCAATCATAAATTGAGTTGCCGCAAATATTACATTTATAAGATTCTCTTGTAGTTCCCCAACCTACGCTTGTATCTGCTAATATACCACTCTCTATCAATTTTATAATATCATTTTTGCTGTAACCATCAACTTTACTATCATCCCTTAAAATATATTGAGTTGTATATAAAGTTGTTTCTTCGCCTTCTTGAGTTCCTCCTGCTATTCTAGCATCAAAAACTTTTCCTATTGGAATACTCTGTACTCCTAATTGAGACCAATTATGATTTAACATTAAGGATACACCTTTTTTTGCATCATCCTCCATTACTCTAAGTAATGCTGGAGTTAATCTCATGTATCTATTAGGAACTATTTTATCTCCTACAGCTAAAGTTTCAAAAACAAAGAAATCTTCTTTTTTATAACTTTCACTTCTTATATGTTTTTTCATTTTTTCCCATTGTTCATCAGTAGGTACAAAATTTGGCATTATTTATTCACCTCTTTCTTTTTGTCTTGTTTTTCTAGAGTTTTTTTACTTTCTGTTGAAGTTTTAGCTTCGTTTTTTACATTTTCTTTTTGTTTTGGAGTTTCATTTTTAATTTCATTCTCAACTTCATTCTCAACTTCATTCTCAACTTCATTCTCAACTTCATTCTTTTGCCCATTTATTTTTTTATTTAAATATTCTTCTTTTTCTTCAATTAATTTTTGCTTTTCCATTTCAGTCCAAGGCAAAATGTCTATTGAAGATTTTACAATTAAAGCCATAATCTTACCTCCTTCTTCTAAAATTATTGTTGTTGTTTTTGACCTGTAGCTTTATTATTACCTACAGCTCCTTGTGCTGCTTCATCTATATTAATCCATCCTTGATCTTCAGCAGTTTTAAAATGCTCGTCTTTCTTATTTTGTGCATCCCATTTTTGAATTTCACTTTGATATTCAAGTGGTTTATGTGTTAATTTAAAAGTTCCTTGATAACCATTTAATTGTAACCATATTGCACCAATATCTTCTATAAGTCTTTTACTTTTTTGTTGAAAACTTTTAACCATATCAGTTATTATCTTCATTTGCACAGTTCCCCAACTTTCTGTTTGACCACTAGCTCTATTCATTAAAAATCCTAAGGTTTTACAACCATTTAACATTTGAATATCTATCGTATCAAACCAAGCTCTTGTATCTATTGAACTTCCTGCTGAAGTATTCGAATTCCTATTTACTTCAATATCGTCTGTAACTACAATATCTTGCGTTGGTTCTCTTCCTACTGCAACTGAAGAAGCTAATTCTACAGCTCTTTCTATTGCATCATTTACTGCCTTTTTATCATTTCTTTGTGATGGTGGTAATGAATTTATAACTCTTTCTTTATTTATGCTAAAAACATTATATGGATAACCTTGTCTTCTTAAAACTGCTGAACTATCTCTAATAGTTTGGAGTTTGTAATCTACTGCTGACACAGCTGATTCCAAAAGATATGGTCCATTTGGTTTTGTTATATCTGGATTTGCTATTACCCAAAATACATTGCCTTTAGTTAAGTCTATTTTATTCCCCTGTTGGTCTTGGTATGGAATCCATTCTTCTACCCCGTTTCTCTTTTCTAATTGCCATTCTATTGTTCGAGGATCAATTATATATATGCCAGAAAATGTGTTGTCTCCTCCAACAACAGCTTCTATCATCATTACATTATAGAGCAACCCTACTCTATGTAAATTATCTATTAATCCGTCAAGACCATCTTCGCCTAATTTATTCCAATGTTTACATTGTTGTTCAAATAAAAGCTCTGCATCAGGTAAACGATTTCCTTTTAAATCTTTAATTTCTATATTCACACCTTGCATACATAATCTTTGAAATGCCCATACGGATTGAGAAACATCAGGATCTCTTGATGCAATTACTTCTATTTGCTCACCTATATTAGTCCTATTTCTTAAATCTGTAAGCAAAGCTGTTGTTTGGCTATATTCTTGTGCTTCTGTATCTCCTATGTTATATCCAGCATAAGAAACCTTATTCCCTGTTTTAACTTCAACTACTTCAATTACTTTATTTTTAGAGTCTCTGCTTTTGGCAAACTTGCCAAAAAACTTTTTTATACTATTTGCCAAAATACTTCACCTCTAATTTTATTATATATTATGATTTTTAAAAAGTAAAGTTTTTTGAAATTTTTTTTTTAATAGCAAAAAAAAGACCAATGTTACTTGGTCCTTTGCAAATATTAAATTCACTTGTACGTATAATATCACACTTAACAATTTTTGTCAATATTCTTATTAAAAAAATCCGTTTTTTACACTACTTTTTATATTATACTTATTAACGGCTACAAGAAAATTATTATTACTATAAAAGTTAGCCATTTCATCAACATTTCCAGCTGTTACATCTGCAACCGCAAAATAACTAGCAGAGACAAAGTCATCATGTCCTCCTGCTGTCATATTACTATACGTTATAGTCTTTCCTTTATCCGAAATATCAAACCCATAATCTTCAAATTGTCTTATAGCTTTTTCTGCCGTATCATCAACATTGTGTATTTTATATTTGTCGGATTTTATTAAAGTAGTTAAATTTTCAACCAATCTTTCTTTGTTTCTTCCTTGCTCTGGATAAGCAATATAAGCAATTCCAGCTAATTTGAAAATATCTTCTAAAGCCTCTCCTAATCCTGTTTTACCATATCTAACAATAGCATAATTCCATTTTTTTACTAATTCCTTTATATAAACATTAATCTGTACATTATACGGTATTTTTTCCAATTGCATAAGTTCAACAACTTCTCCTGTTTGTTCGCAATAAACCACAACACACGCCCCATCTATGCTTTTTGCAGGGTCATAACCTATACTGTATGTACAATAAGGTTTTGGAGTCTTTATATCTCGTATATATTCTCTTAATTCATCCTTTGACAAAGAAGGCTTATCTATTACTGCTTGTTCTCTAAAATTAGGGAATTGAGAACCAGCATCATCAGAAGGTAGTCCCAATATGTCTTCTCTATATTGTCTATCTGAACGAGAAAGCATCAAATCTTCTTCATAAGTTCTCTTATCTGCTAAATATGGGTCATCCGTTCTTTCAACCCATTTGTCTATTCTGTCATCATAAACTTTATTTCTTAAATTAGCAAAATATGGATTATCCCACCTCGAAACATAAAAAGTTTCCCAATTTGGTCTTTGCTTTTTTCCACCTTCAATTCCCCATCTACAAACTTCATTAAAAAATGTCCTTCCCCTTGGGGAACTATTAACCAATAACAATCCTCCTGTACCGTTTGGACCTCTTCCTGGAGAATCTAAACGGTCAGTAATGTTTCCAATAACAATATCAAATTGTTTTATACGAGCTGCCTCAGTAATCCAAACAATGTCCAATCCAACAGAAACCAAACTGTCAGGATCATCAGCAGAACGAAATTCAATTAAGCCACCATTGATTGTATCTATTGTATAACTTTCTTTATCATAATTTACAACCAATTCTCGTGGAAATGTATTCATAATTTCTCTTAAAAGCTGTCCTGCAAGTCTATAAGTAGGAGCTATTATCCAACCGTGTACTTTTGGAACATAAGTATAATCTCTATCTTCATTTAACATTTGTATAAACTTATTAGTAAATTCCATTGTGCAACTACGATCCTTACCAGTTCTAGCAGCTCCAGAAATAACCTTGCATCTTTTTGTTGAACTGTGAAATTTTTGTTGCCAAGGATATGGTTGATATTTAATTGAAACTTTTGCTGTTTTAACTTCACTTTTCTTTGATATTAACATTCTACATTTATTGCAATATTTATAATTATTAAATATTTTTCTACCTGTCCTACTGTCTATTTTAAATCCTTGTGTAAAAACCTTTCCACAATCTTGACAAATTCCTGTGTTTTTTTTAACCTCTTCTGCCAAGACAGATTTACCTTCCAAAATATCATTCATTTATATCAGCTCCTAATTGGAAATCCTCGCCGCTATCATTTGTAAATTTGATTGCAATTTTCATATTTTTGCCTGTTCTATTGGTTTTAATTTTATTTATCATACCTTCTCTTGCATCAATCATAGCTTTAGCCATTAATCCTATTTCTTTATATGCTTTTGCTACATCTTGACCATTTTCTAATTTTTGTCTAATATACTGATTAATCATTTCTATATTCTCAGAATTATTCATTACATCAAACATATTATCAATCAGTTCATTTGCTTTAGCAATTTGTCCTAATGTTTTAACCTCTTCACTTAATAATTTGTTTTTCTTTGCCAAATTTAGAGCTTTTTTCATCTTCTCCATATCACTATAATTATTTAAATTTTTATCTAAAATTTCTCGTTCATCTTCTGGCAACATAAAATCCAATGAAGTTACTCCGTTCTCATAAATTATTGCATCTTGTACTTCTTGTTCTGATATTTCACGTTCTTCTTCCTTTGGTACAAGAAAAGCCGTATTAGCTAAAGCTAAATCATCAGTATGTGTATCTGTTTCAAAATTAATTGATTTTGTCCCCTTACCTACTTGGTTAATCTTTCCACTTTTATTTTCTTTACCTGGCATCTTTTTCTCCTTTCTATCATTACATTAATAGGCTACTGAACACAGTAGCCTTAAAAACAGGATTATTTTTTTCTTTTAATTATTTTATATTTGTCTAATTTTTCTTCTTTTTGTGGTTTTTTAGTCTCTTTTTTTATTTCTTTTTCAGCTACTTTTTCAATCTCTTCATTCATTTCTTTTTCAATTTTTGTAGTATTTTTTTCTTCTTTTTCCTTTAATTTTAGCAATGCATCAAAATCTTTATTCAACGTCTCAACATCATTGTAAAATCTTTTCTTTATGTTCATTTCATCAGAGCCAAAATAAAAATAAAGTTGTTCTTCCTTTTTTCCTAAAATATTTAATTCTCCCTGTCTGACATTCTTGTTATTTATTGAATCACAAACATAAATTATTTCATAAGCCATTTTATTTATCCTCCTTTTTAAATAAATAATCTTGAATTTTTATATCAGGATTTTGTTTAATTTCAATTCTATAGCCATTTCCCAATATGAAATATTTATTCTTTTTCATAAATTTAATTAATTCATCTACTCCATTAAATGAATGACTCCACCCTTCAAGTTTTGTATCTCCATCATATTTTTCTAAAAAAATCATTTATCTTTCTCCTTATTATATTTTTTGTGCAATATTTCATTTTCCACAAAATCTTCTGTAGTAAAAAACTGTGGTCGCCTGATCATATATTCAACTATTGCATATTTAATTCGCTGTTCTAAGGAAATACTTTCTCCTCCATAATAATCCATTCTTGCACACCCCGATAAAAATAGATTCCACAAATTACAATCAGGATAGAATTTTTTAGCAAAATCAAATCCAGTTTCTGGATTTAATTCAAACATAATCGGATTGATATATTGCCAATGTTCAAGTTTATTCACATCAGGGTTTATATCAAAATTTTCTAAATTTGGTAATAACCCTGTTGCTTGATATGTATCATAATAATAAGCAGGCATACATAACATATTCTTACCTTGTACAATATACCAATCACAATAAGGAATGAACTTAGCTAATACTGGAAAATTTTCTTCTATTTTTTCTACTTGTTTATTATTCATAGAACGAACCAATTTAGATATATCATCTTCAGGTATATTATTACTTATTGCAATTTCAACTAAAGTATATAAGCTATCAAAGTAATGCATATTCGTTCCCTTCTTTTCTTTAATTAAATTTTAACATACTGCATTTAAAAAGTCAATTTTTAAAATGGTAATTCCATAGGCTCTAAATCAAATTCATTTTCTTCTTCATCAATTTCATTGTTTAATTCCATGTTAAGAACAACACATTTTACACTATTTCCTAATACATTTACATTTTTTTGATTTTTCCCTTTATCACATTTAGTATAACCTTTTCTTTTCCAAACACTTGTAATTTGACCAAAATCAAAGCCATTATCCTCTAACACTTTCTTTAATGGTTGTACTAAAAATGCTACATAGCCTTCATTGACACCAGCCATCTTTTTTCCATAAATATCAATGTTTTTGTATCTATCTTCTGTTCCGTCACTGTCTTTAGATAAAAAACATCTCTCTTTAGTAATCATCCAATCTTTTATAACTTCATAAGCTCTTTCTTCTATCGCTGTCTCTCTTTCTTTTACTACTTTATTTTCAAAATCATTTATTGTTAAATAACAACCATCTTTAAAAATTATATCTGTAAGTATTTTATCTCCTGTCATAATAATTGCTTCAAGAATTTTTTGTTTTTCAGTAATAATGTTTCCTTGAACTTTTGTTTCCTCTCTTTTTTGTCTGAATATTTCTTTTATGTCATATTCCCCTAGATGTTTTAATATTTCTCTTATAGGTTCTCCATAATTTTCTTTTACAAATTCAGCAACTTCCATAGAATCCTCAAAAGCATTTTGTGTTATTTCACAACAAAGACACCTGTTATACGCTCCATTATCACTATTGGTTTTTACAATATTTTTTTCCCCATTCGTTATTACCACATTATTCCAAGAGTTTTCTTTTCCTACTCCTCCAACTTTAGTAGATCTTGCTTTTCCTCTTCCTGACTCTATCATAAATAACATTTTATCATAATCTTTTGCATCTCTCTGTAATTGCATTTCATTTATAAATAAAGGAATATTATTATATAAATTTAACCTATATTCTAAACCAGCATTAGTAAAATTAAAATTAATTCCTATACCAAAAGAATCATTTTGACTTGGATTTCCAAAGATCGATTGTCCTACCATACAAGCAAGTGTCTTTCCATAACCACTTTCTCCAAAAACATGAATAGTAAAACCGCTCTGTTTTATAAATTTCAACAATATAGAAGCAACTGCTCCTGCCATTATTATTCTTGTTATATTATTTATTTTTCTTCTCTCTTTGAAAAACTCTATCCAATCTTCTAATTTTCCAGATGTTCCAAATCTTTCATCAACTCTAGGTAAATCTTTCGCATTATCAAACTCGTATGTTTTATCATAAGGAACTAATTTATCATTTATCCATCCTAATCTTGACACAGATGTTTCTGTTTTAATTTTGTCTTTGTTTAAATTTTCTATTTCTGCTAGATATTTAATTAAATATTTAGCATTTTCTGAATTTACTGCTATTCCTAAATCAGCAAGTTTTATTATGGCTTGGCTACTAGATATTATTGATTTATCTACAATTACCGATTTCCATTCAGAATTTGTATAATATGCTAATTTTATTTTTTCAGTCCCATCTTCAACACTTCTATATTTTTGAACTGGAACAATGGGATGATAACACACCAAAATTCTTCCCACATTAGGAATATTCTCATAAATAATTCCTTCTGATGACAATTCATAATGATTTGTATTATAATTATTCTCATTTAATCCACTAAATGTTAAAAAATTTGCTTGATAAACATATCGATCTTGTTGGCTATCTTTATATAACTTGTATGCTGACGAGAAACCCGTATAACGCTTTTTTTGACATACATCCTTAATACTATTCATTACTTTCATAAAATCGTCTATATTTGCGTTTATTTCGTCTTGGTATAGTCTTTCAAATACCTTTATATTAAAAATATCTTCTCTTGTTTCAAAAATTAAGCCATCATCATCTTCTTTTTCTTCACTTTTTTCCTTTTCTAGCACTAAATAATCCGTATCTTCTTCTAATTTTTTCAAAAATTCAAGTGTTTTTTCTCTTCCCACAGCTCTTCTTACATCAGAAATATCGCCTTTTTTCTTTAAGTTTGGCATTACATCGCATAAATTGAATACTTTTATGTTTTTAACTTTATCTTTAACCTGTTCTACAACCTGTTTTATATATTCACTTCCGACTTCATCATTATCTGATATGATTCTTATCTCTTTATCTTTTATTGGATCAAACAAATTAGGATTTTTCTTTGCATATCCAACCAATCCTCTTCCTCCACCAGGAGTCGTTGTTCCTGCTATACCTAACTCCTTTAATGTATCTGCATCTTTTTCTCCTTCTGTAAAATAAACCACATCTGATTTCAAAACTTCTGGTAAATTATACAAAACACAATCTTTTCCCTCTAGTTTTCCTACATATCCTTTTACATACTTCCCATTAATCAAAGCATACGGATAAAATTCTTTTTGTCCTGTCGATTGTTTTACCCATTTTTCTACTTTCATTGTGATACTACCATCTGCTCTTTTGTAAAAATATTCCCCAGTTTTTATATTTTTTTCTTTTTCAGGATTAAACTTATCAATATTTACGCCTAAATTAAGATTTTTGTTTATCTCTTTCGCCGCTTCCAATGCAGACAAATTTTCCTTTTTCATAACAAAATCTATGGGAGTATATCCTTCTCCACAGGCATAACACCACCAAGTATTTGTCTCTGTATGAAGCTTTAAACTTGGCTCTTTATCATTATGTAAAAAACAATTTATTCTATCTTGCCTATCAATTTTAAAACCATAAGCTTCTGCGAGTCTCTTAATATCAGCTTTCTGATTAATTTCTTTAAAAATATTATTTTCCATCTTTTGAACCTCACCTATTATTTATTTTTTACATATTTTCTTATATGTTCAACAATAACTTCACTCATATTTGTATTATTTTCTATACATTTAATGTTAAATTCTTTTTTTAAATCTTTATCAATTTTAAAAATAATAGAATCAAGATTCCTCTTTCCTTCTTCTTGCATAAATTTCAAATCACTCCTTTCTTTTTATATCTACCTAGTATATACTTTAATATTTTTATATCACTTTTCTTTTTAAAAAGCAATATGTTTTTTTAAAAAAAATTTTCATTTATGTAAACCATATTCCTGTAATGCTTACTATATATACCAATAATAAACAAAAAAAAATTAAAATTTTTATTAAAAAAATATCAAGGGGTATTTTTTACCCCTACGATTCCCTATATAGGCAATCCATCAAACCATTGTGGCTCTAAGGATAGCTGTCTCAATTACCTAATTACCTATTTTTTTGCACACATATACTATATATATATAATATAAAAAACACACAACACACATTGCACATTTATATATTTTTATTTTTATATTTTATGTGTATAATATATACTCTATATAATATTATATATTTTTTTATAGGTAATTAGGTAATCGTAGGTAATCGTATTAAATTTTCTCTTATATATATATATTATTTATTTAATAAAATAATATATATATAGGGACTTTTAGAGTTTTTATTCTTGAAAAATAACGGTTACCTATCTAGTTACCTCTTAGAGTAAGCATAGGTATTTTTATATAAAAAAAAAGAGTAGTTAATCTTAAAATTAACTACTCAATTACTACTCAATTACTGGTCAAACACATCAGTTTCTAAATCATCTTGATACATTTCTTTGACTTTTCTATCCAATTTAAGAACTGTTTTTGCTGACAAGTGAGGATTCATGTATTCTTTAAATGTATCATAAAGCCAATAAGGGACATCTCTGCATTTAGATACAATAGAAGGATTAACAGCCCAACATAGATATTGGTGATATCTTATTTGTTTCAAAGCATGTTTTCTGAGTTCACTCCAGCATCTATCAAATCTGTGTCTTCCGTATTTAAATCTAATATGTTCTCTTATGTAGTCCTTGTCCATAGGTTTGTATATAATATTGCTAAATTTACTTTTTCTCTTAACACGGTACACAAGCATATTTTCTTCAGTCATCAATTCAGCTATTAAGAGTAACAAGGTCCAAGTGCTTTCGTCATAATTAGCAGGTAATGAATCGAAATAATATTTAACACATACTGCTCTATTTCTGTATTTGTAGCCTTTATCAGAAAAGCCATCATAGCCCATCCAATATTTCTGGTCCAATATTTCTCCAGTTTCAGGATCAATCTGAACTTTTTTATTTATAAATTCTCCCATCATTCCACCTCTTTCTTATGTTTACAATTATAACATTTATATTTTTTATAAAATAGATTTCTTCCGATTAATATAGCATTTATGTAGATCGCAATAAAGTTTGGCTGTTCGTTTGTTTCCTAATTTACCGATATAGAAACATAACCTTATTGTCTTTCATAGACTATTTTGCCCTCTATCTTAAAAATTTCAGAGAGTCTAAAGCCTTCGTAGTATAATTTTCTTTTAATGGTAATATTCCCTGTTTCATATATATTCGACAAATCAGAATCAAACAATAGCAAGTTTACATATCCATCATATACTCCAACGATTTTGCCTACTCTTTTAACTTTTGTCCTGTTTCGTGATAGTGAGCTAGTGTTCTGTAACACAGCGACAAACATGCCTATTTTACAATCTTTTCTATCCATATTAAAACCCTCCTTTTGGAAATCCTGGTACATCAGAGTTCATACCAGAAATCTCACCGAGGAAAAACACTTTCGATAATATCTAGTGATACTTTTAGTGCTTCTATCAAATCCGTTTCTTCTATTCTCTCTCCTTTTCCTTGTAGCATTTTCCTTAATTTTATTCTATTCATTTCCGTTTCTTGTATTACTCTACTCGTATGGTCGCTATATAGTTTATAAACAAACTCAAAGTCTTTAGCTTCTTTGTTATATTCACCATATATCCTCTCTCTATTCTTCGTCGCTACCTCTTTGCTTATTTCTCCTCTTTTAAACATTATCGCTAACTGTCTCATAGCGTTAAACGCTTCAGCTTCTATCAGGTTATACCCCTCTGGTATTTCCCCTTGTTTCATAGCTGTTTTCATAATTTCTTCTGCATCTCTCATAGCCGTTTCCTCCTTTATTATTTTAAATCCACCTTATTATAGGTTCACCGTTAAAACCTTTTTCCCAAACAAACCAGCAATAGCATATAGCTGTTCCTGTTCCATTTGCATATTTATCAAAATCCCCATTCTTTGCACATACCTGTCTTTTACTATTTACATATACATATTTCGGTGGATATTTTTTAAACAATTCTCTTCTTCCTTGACCTTCCAAGAACTGTATTTTCAAGAACATAACAGTATATGCCCCAGTCCTTGTTACTTCTAATGCTTTTTCCACGAACTCTTTAGCATACTTGTATGGTGGATTAGTTAATATATCTCCACACCAACTATCTGGAATACTTTTTAAAAAATCTGTATTTCCACTACCATATCCTCTATCAACCAAATCGGTACTCCAAACCTTATAGCCTCTATTCTTTAAAACTTCACTCAAGTGTCCTTCACCACACGCACATTCCCATATATTCTTATGCAGCCTTATACCGTCTTCTTCTATCTTATCTAGGAATATTTCTAACGCTTCAGGGTCTGTCGCATAATAATCATCCTGTTCCCTCTCCCCTTCACTATGATTACTTGCTCCTAAAGTTGCATAAGCACTCTTATTATTTCCAGTCCAATCTTTCATTCGTTCCCTCCTTTACCTTAACCTTAACCTATCCGTAACTAATATCCGTAACTGATAACTGTAACTAATATCCGTAACATATCCCTATAACGGACTCTTACCGTAACTACTTTTTCTCCTTTTTTATCTTATCACATTTTTCCTCGAATTTCAATATCTTCAATTCCTTTTTCTCATTTTTTGCCTATAGAATACCTATGAGCTGAACGACAGTCTGCTCACAAGCAGCTCCGCTCGTTCCGTAATTCCCACTACTACGCTCACAATTCCTTTCAGCTCATAGGTTTGCGGGGTTACACTCTCGGAAATTCACTCCACTGTAAGTACTCCTCGAAAGCCCTTCTCTATCAAGCCTCGTGCGAGGACTTTTAAAAAATTCCGAGGGGTGACCCTCCGCAAAAATTGAAAATCTCCCCCGCCTTGATTTTTTTGCGACTTTAAAAAGTCTGTTTTTTATTGATTTTTCAGTACTTCCAAAAGATAATAGAATAAATAGTTATTTTTTCTATTATCTGGCACTTACGCAAGCTTTACATAAAGTAGCAAAATTGTGATTTTTAATGTACCACATTTTTTCGCAGTCCATACCATCGCACAAAACGGCGCATATTTTTTTTTGGAATCATAAAAAGCTACATAAAAAACTACATAATAAAATAAAAAAATATATATAATAATATAATAATATATAATAATATTAATAATATTAATAATAATAATAATAATATAATAATATAATAATAATATAATTATAATGTAATTATAATGTAATTATGTAAAGTATCAAATAGTTTGTTACAGTAGCAAGGACTTTAAGAGATAATAGAAAAAATTTAAAAAAAAGCTTGATTTTTTTAAAAAACTATGCTATTATAATTATAGTAGTAGTTTAATACTACGGTACAAAAAGCTAGTAAAAACACTTGAAAATAGCTTGTAAAGTGTCATATAGTAAAATAAAAAAATGGAGGTGTTTTATTATGAGAATAAAACAAAACAAAAAAAATATTATTTATTTAATTATAGGAAGAATAACAACAATGTTACTATTATACGTTGGTATAATAAAAATAGGATTGATAATACTTGAATATATTGTCAATAATTGCATAACTACATTATAATAATAAAATAATAATAAAAAAAAAATAAAAAAGTGAGGTATAAAAAAATGAATAGTAAAATTGAAAAAATAATAGAGTATACCAGATTGAATGGCGGTTGTAGCTTTAATAGTAACTTAGAGATTTTGGAAGATTTAAAAGGTTACACGGTATCAATTGCACGTTATGAGTACAAAACAACAACAAAAAATATTGACGAAATAGAAAAAAACATAAAAAGTAAAATGGAATTGATAAAAAACAAAAAAAATTATATAATAGGCACATGGATTAACGACGGAATATTATATATTGATATTAATAAAATTGAATTAAACTATACTAGAGCGGTAGAGTTTGGAAAGTCTCAAAAACAATTAGCAATCTTTGACAACATAAACAAAAAAACAATATACTTGAAAAAAGATTCAATCTATATTTTATACGAATATATAAAAAACAAAAATGACATTGAGTATGTAACAGAATATAAAAACAAAAAAGAACTTGTAAACGGGACGGGATTCTATGAATTCAGGAACATAAAAAAATACATATATAACAAATTCGATGTAGTAAAGGATTATTTCATAAGAAATAACAAAAAATATATTATAATTGAAGAACAGGCATAAAAAAGAGGGATAAAAAAATATCCCT
>Ga0326511_10000122_pt1 | contig 58989 bp, 52 predicted proteins | sample 0_2496_0518_D_FD_203701 | JGI IMG/M metagenome (GOLD analysis project Ga0326511, IMG submission 203701) | Bovine rumen microbial communities from UC Davis, California, United States - 0_2496_0518 | ecosystem: Host-associated > Mammals > Digestive system > Stomach > Rumen | place: USA... | reverse complement strand
CGTCCAAGTATCTGTCTGACAATGGTATAGCAAACACCCTGGTGCACTGGCCCAGTGAACCGGAACAGCAGCCGCAGGCATTGGACTTGTTGCATGACCATCAGATAGACATGGTGGTGAATATCCCCAAAGACCTGACCACTCATGAGCTGACAAACGGCTATAAGATACGCAGGGCTGCCATTGACCTGAATGTCCCTCTGATCACTAATAGCCGTCTCGCTTCCGCATTCATTAATGCTTTTTGCACCGTGAAACTGGATGCAATAGGTATTAAGTCATGGAGTGAATACAAATAAATAATTCAGCAAATATTTGGCGATTCGCCAAATATTTGCTACTTTTGCAGATAAATAACTAATGAACTGCAAATAAAATGGAGTTTGGAGATACCTTTGAATCTAAGATAAACCGTAGTGATTATAAGATTCTGATCGTCGACGATGTAGTCAGCAATGTCTTGTTGCTCAAGATTCTGTTGACGAATGAGAAATTCCAAGTTTGTACCGCCTCAAACGGTAATACTTGCATTGAGCAGGCAAAGAAGGAACATCCAGACCTGATATTACTGGACGTGATGATGCCTGATATCAACGGTTTTGACACAGCGGTGATTCTGAAGAAAGACCCCGAGACAATGGATATCCCTATCATCTTCCTGACAGCCTTGAATAATCCGAGCGACCTGGTTCATGGTTTCCAAGTGGGTGCTAATGACTTCCTGACGAAACCCTTTAACAAAGAGGAGTTAGTGATGCGTGTGATGCACCAGATCAGTCTGGTGGCTGCCAAGCGTATCATCATTCAGCAGAATGAGGAGTTGAAGCGTACCATCTCCAATCGTGACAAGATGTATTCAGTGATTGCCCATGACCTGCGTTCTCCTATGGCTTCCATCCGTATGGTGCTGAACCTGGCTGTGAATGTGGTGTCACCGGAGATGGTCGGTGAGGAGATCTTTGGACTGTTGGACAAGGCTAACCGGGAATCAGAGGAGACTCATGACCTGTTGGATAACTTGTTGAAGTGGACCAAGAGTCAGACAGGTAGGTTAAATGTGGTTTATCAAGACATTGACTTGGATGATATCGTTCCCGGTGTCGTGGATATCTTCAATATGATTGCGGAGATGAAGAAGATCAAGCTCCAGTATCTGCCCAGTGAGGAGAAACTGATCGTGCATGCGGATAATGATATGATCAAGACCATTATCCGTAACTTCATGTCTAACGCTGTAAAATTCACACCAGAGGGCAAAGGTATTGAAGTGTTCTGTAAACGGGAAGGGGACTTTGCCAAGATCAGTGTCCGCGACCATGGCGTGGGTATCGCACCAGAGCGATTGGCGACTATCTTCCATAAGGGAGAGACGACCTATGGTACCGGTGGTGAGGAAGGCTCAGGACTGGGTTTGCAACTCTGTCAGGACTTTGCGAAGAAGAATGGTGGCGATGCCATGGTAGAGTCTGTATTAGGTGAAGGCTCAACGTTCAGTGTGTTGATACCATTGAAGAAAGAAGAATAAATCAATATAAAACGAGATGAAACAAAAAATACTGGTGACAGGTGGTACAGGCTTTATTGGCAGCCATACTACCGTTGAATTACAGAATGCCGGTTATGAGGTTGTGATTGTTGACAACCTCTCCAACTCTAATGAGAATGTGATTGACGGCATTGAGAAAATAACGGGTATACGTCCTGCTTTTGAGAAAGTAGACTGCTGTGATATAGCAGCCATGGAAGGGGTGTTTAAGAAATACGCAGGCATCCAGGGCATCATTCACTTCGCAGCTTCCAAGGCTGTCGGTGAGAGTGTGGAGAAGCCATTGCTTTATTACCGTAATAATATTGTCAGTCTGGTGAACCTGCTGGAGCTGATGCCTAAATATGATGTAAAAGGAATTATCTTCTCATCCAGTTGCACGGTATATGGTCAGCCTGACCCTGAGAACCTGCCTGTGACAGAGGACGCACCCATTAAGCCGGCAGAGAGTCCTTATGGTAATACCAAGCAGATCAACGAGGAGATTATCCGTGACGATATTAACAGTGGTGCTCCCATCAAGGCTATCCTGTTGCGTTACTTCAACCCGATAGGGTCTCATCCGTCTGCCATTATCGGAGAACTGCCGAATGGTGTTCCCATGAACCTGATTCCTTATGTGACACAGACGGCAATGGGTATTCGTGAGCAGCTGAAAGTATTCGGCAACGACTATGACACACCAGACGGTACTTGTATCCGTGACTATATCTATGTCGTCGACCTTGCCAAGGCTCATGTGAAAGCTATGGCACGTGTGCTGGATACGGATAGTGACAAACTGGAGGTATTTAACGTGGGAACCGGTCATGGTTGCAGCACCAAGGAAATCGTTGATGCTTTCCAGAAAGCAACAGGTGTAAAACTCAATTGGGCGTACGCTCCTCGTCGTGCAGGTGATATCGAGAAGGTATGGGCTAATCCGGAAAAGGCTAACAAGGTGTTAGGATGGAAAGCTGAGACTTCTCTTGAGGATACATTGAAGAGTGCCTGGAACTGGCAGAAGAAATTACGCGAGGAAGGTATCCAATAGTATAGACCTATAACCAGTCAATAATCGACTGTGTTTATTTTGTGTTTGTGTTGTTATGAGCCCCCGATGCGAATCGAGGGCTCATTCTATCCCAAAAATGATGATGATGAACGAGAATCTGTTAGAACAACTGAATGATGGTCAGCGTGAGGCTGTCACCTATTGTGAAGGACCCCAGCTGGTCATCGCTGGCGCAGGGTCTGGCAAGACACGTGTGCTGACCTATAAGATAGCATACCTGCTGCAGCAGGGCATGAATCCTTGGAATATCCTTGCTCTGACATTTACGAATAAAGCGGCACGTGAGATGAAGGAGCGTATCGGCAGACTGGTGGGAGTGGAGCGTGCCCGCTATCTCCAGATGGGTACCTTCCATTCGGTGTTCGCAAGGATATTACGGGCGGAGGCTGATGTGCTGGGCTTCCAGTCGAACTTCACGATTTACGACCAGAGTGACTCCCGCTCATTGGTGAAGAATATCATCAAGGAGATGCAGTTGGATGACAAGACGTACAAACCCGCTTCTGTTGCTGACCGTATCTCGATGGCTAAGAACCATCTCCTGTTGCCTCATGCCTATGCACAGAGTGACTGGGCAAAGGATGACGCACAGCATAAGCGTCCTGCCTTGAAGGATATATATATAAGGTATAGTGAGCGTTGCAAGCAGGCGAATGCCATGGACTTTGACGACTTGCTGGTATATACCTATATGCTGCTGAGGAATCATGAGGATATCAGACAGAAATACATCGAACGCTTCCAGTATGTGCTGGTGGATGAGTATCAGGACACCAACTATGCGCAACAGGAGATCGTGGTGTTGCTAACGAAAGAGCATGGGCGTGTGTGTGTCGTCGGTGATGACGCGCAGAGTATCTATAGCTTCCGTGGTGCCAATATTGACAACATCCTGAACTTCCAGAGAGAGTATGACGGGACGAAACTCTCGAAACTTGAACAGAACTACCGTTCCACCCAGTTGATTGTAAAAGCGGCGAACAGCCTGATTCGCCATAATGAGCGTCAGATACCCAAAGATGTGTTCAGCGAAAATGAACATGGGGAGAAATTGATGCTTAAACCTGCCTATAGTGATAAGGAGGAGGCGATTATTGTATGCAATGACATCAAGCGGATTAAGCGACAGGACCAGTGTCGCTTCAGTGACTTTGCCATTCTGTATCGTACGAACTCCCAGAGCCGTTCTTTCGAGGAACAGATGCGGAAAGACGGAATCCCTTATCGTATTTATGGAGGACTGAGCTTCTATCAGCGTAAGGAAATCAAGGATGTGATAGCCTACTTCCGGGTAGTTTCTAATCCCAATGATGAGGAGGCACTGCGCCGTATCATCAATTATCCGACTCGTGGTATAGGAGATACGACGGTCAATAAGATTGTTGAGGTGGCGAACACCCATGGGGTAAGTCTGTGGACGGTTATCTGTCAACCCATGGTCTTCCAGCTGTCATTGAACAAAGGTACAGCGTCAAAGATAGAGGCTTTCCGCCAGTTGATAGAAGGGTGGACTGCTCGTTTGGATAAGGAGGATGCCTACGAGTTGGGACACTCGATCATCATGGAGAGTGGTATCAGTAAAGAGATATACAGTTCCAACAACCCGGAGGACTTGTCCCGTCAGGAGAACCTGGAGGAGTTCTTAGGAGGTATGCAGGATTTTGTGGAGAGCAGAAAAGAGGAAGACATGGAGGATCAGGTCTACCTCTCAGACTTCCTGCAGGAGGTCGCCTTATTGACAGACCTTGACAGTGACAATGGGGATGAGGATGATAAGGTGACACTGATGACCATTCATAGTGCCAAAGGACTGGAGTTCCCTACCGTTTTTGTAGTAGGACTGGAAGAGAATATTTTCCCGTCTCCTATGTGTACGAACTCTATGCGTGAGTTAGAGGAAGAACGCCGGTTGCTTTATGTGGCAATCACCCGTGCAGAGAGGCATTGTATCTTGACATGTGCACAGAACCGTTGGCGTTATGGCAGAATGGAATACGATACGCCATCACGCTTTATCAAGGACATCGACCCCAGCCTGTTGCAGGTGGAGTCGGAGAGGGGAGGCTCGTTCTCTTCTGCGACGATAGTCAAGCGCCCGGTATCAAGGATGCAGAATCCCCGTCCTGTTGCCACACAGTTTATGGCTGACCCCAAACCCAGACTGATTCCCGTACGCCAGGAGTCACCGAGACCTCAGTCCGCCATTGGTGATATTGGCTTAAGAGAGGGAAATGTCATCGAACATCAGCGTTTTGGTGTCGGGACAGTGATCAAGATAGAGGGGAGTGGTGAGAATACCAAAGCAACAGTAGCGTTCAAGAATGCAGGAACGAAACAACTGCTGTTGAAGTTCGCTAAATATACGATTATCAAGTAATCTTATAAAGCATCATCTTCCGGACGTTCTGGAAGATGATGCTTTATCTTTGGAAGATGTTTTTTCTTTCGCAGGTAGGCAGCTTTCCGGACTTCGTAGTCCTCAAAATGTCTTTCCAGGAAATTATCTGCCATGCTATTTGTTCTTGTTGTAAATAATACTGATCTTGATAGGATCATGGATGTTATTAGGACCACCGACCAGTCTGGAACTGGTGATTGCCATTTCGTTATTCACGGCACTGATTGACGAAGTGGTACTGTTATATGCCGTTGATGTCGCTGTTGATGTCTGAACAGGAATCAATACAACCTTGTTCCAATTAGGATGTTCTGTGGTATAGTTGGAGCCACCTTTTTGCTTAGCTTCATATAACATGTTGATCAATGTCGATATGTTACTGAAAGTATAAGAGTTATAGACAGAGTTCAATGTTGCCAGGTAAGAAGTCATATCATCGGGAACCTTGTGCTTCTCAAAAAAGCTATTCAGACTGTCTTTCTGAACCATTAGCAGATTGGTAGGATCTTTCAGTAACTTTTCTCCAAGCTCTGTCTTGTCATTCATCTTATGGAACACGATCTTAGCGGAAGATATGGTATCGTTCTCATGATTCTGCTTGATCTCATCCACAGGAAGTGTCACCTCAGTATAGATTCCTGCAGGAGTCTTCAGATAAGTCCATTCAGTCTCCTCTGCCATCTCTGAGATACGATCCTCATCATTGGTGATATGGGTGGTCTGCACCACTTCTTCCGTACTATAGAAGAATGGTGTGTCCATGTATTCCTTTTCAGTGTCTTTGTCCTTGAAACTATAATAGACAACTAATCGCGTCGTGATGATCTCAGACATTACTCCTACACCATCCGTCGTCTTGAAATAGAACCCAGGACATACATTCTTAGTGAAGGTATAAGCATTCTTGAAATACTCAGGATGCGCATAATAGGTTCGCATGATATAAGTGCCATAGTTGTTGTATTCGACATTATTCTTGTCTTTATATGGCTTGTTCAACAAAACCTTTATACTACGATTATTCTCATTTGCCTTTCTGGTACTGTCGTTCTGTTGCATGTTTACGACACTGTAAACGAAATCATATTTCAGACCGTCAGTTCTAATATAGCCCTCTTTCTCTGGGTCAAAATCCGAATAATAGTTCTTGCCGTCTTCAACAGGCTTAGCCAATTCGCATATGCTCATCTTCATAGCTGCCAAGGAGTCGCCTGTGAAGCTGTTGATCATAATATTCAACACACATGAGTCAGCAACAACCTGATTGTTGTCATCACGTCCCGTGACATATTCCTCAGAATAGAACAGACTGTCTTTTACATTTTCGAGAACAGCAAACTGCGTCATGTAATCTGCGGTAATATAAGCACTGGTCTCTGGGTCTTTAATACGTCCTAAATAGGTATAGATACTATGTGATAGAACAGCATCATTAACGATGGACCTTGATGAGACATCAAAAGTATCAGTTTCAATGGTAAACAAGTCAACATTACTTGTTAATGTTTTTCCTATTCCAACAGTATCTTCATCACAAGAAGAGATTGTAAACATCATAGCGGCTACAATCCCTGTCATTAGTATTTTTTTCATCATTGAAATATGAAGTAATTAAATCTTAATGATATTATCCTTAATTGACAAGTATTAAATTTGTTCATAGAATGCTTCGTAAGCATCTCCAAAGTCTTCTCCTGGATATGCCAGCGTCGGGATGTTATTCGATTTGGCATATTTCAGTAATTTTTCATTGACATCTTTGTTTGCGGCAATAACACCGTCGCTATAGTCAATTGCCAGTTTGCCTAACTCCTCAAAGTCAAACTTGTCATTGTATTTTTTCAACAGTTCGGCTTTCGCATCACGGAACTCGACACACCTCTTGAAATTATCACCTAACTCAGAGTTCAGGCTCTTGGTGAAGAGGGAGGTGACTACCTTTGTATTGGCAAAGGAGGGCTCGTCATGGTAAGCGGTTTTAATATAGAGAGGCACCACCGCACCCATCCATCCTTGTACATGAATGATATCGGGAACCCAGCGAAGCTTCTTTACCGTTTCCAAGACACCTCTCGCAAAAAAGATAGCTCGCTCACCATTATCGGAATAATCCTCTCCCTTCTCGTTAATAGTCATTTGACGTTTGGAGAAATAATCCTCATTGTCAATGAAATAAACTTGAATACGCGTTTGTGCGATAGAAGCCACCTTAATGATAAGGGGGTGATCGGTATCGTCAATAATAAGGTTCATACCAGACAGACGAATCACCTCATGTAATTGTCCACGACGTTCGTTTATCGTTCCCCATTTGGGCATAAACGTACGAATCTCATGTCCGTTCTCCTGCATGACCTGCGGAAGAGCTTTTCCCATCAGCGACAGTTCGCTATCTGGTACATAAGGTACTATCTCCTGGTTAATGAACAATATTTTCTTTGCCATATCGGTATAATTTATCAGTGCAAAGGTACGAAAAATAATTCACAAAAACGCAGAATCGTGCATATTTAAGGATTTTTAGTCCCTAATTTGGCATATTTTCACGATATTTTTTCCTTATTTGATAAAAATGTTGTTATTTTGCACCCGGTTTGTATACAAGTAAAAGAAAAAGATGAAAGTATTCAATAGGATTGTAGATCTTCAGAACCAACTTTTTGAGGATCGCAAACAAGGAAAAGAAATTGGTTTTGTACCAACGATGGGTGCCCTGCATGAGGGGCATGCCTCTCTGGTAAAACGTAGTGTAAAAGAGAATAGTATAACTGTCGTTTCTGTTTTTGTGAACCCTAATCAGTTCAATGACAAGAACGATCTTAAAAACTATCCCCGCACATTAGAGGCAGACTGTGAGTTGTTGGAAAAATGCGGTGCGGATTATGTGCTGGCTCCTTCTGTGGAGGAGATGTATCCGACACCTGATACCCGTCAGTTTGAGTATCCTCCCGTGTCTACTGTCATGGAGGGTGCACATCGTCCCGGGCATTTCAATGGTGTCTGTCAGGTCGTTAGTCGTCTGTTTTATATCGTGAAGCCTACACGTGCTTATTTCGGTGAGAAAGACTGGCAGCAGATTGCTGTTGTGAAAGCAATGGTCCGTCATCTGGGAATAAATGTTCAGATTGTGGAGTGTGATATTATCCGTGATAAGGATGGACTTGCCAAAAGTTCACGCAACACCTTGTTGACAGATGAGGAAAGAGCCATTGCCCCCACTATCTACAAAGCATTGAAGGATAGTTTGAAATATGCTAAGAGTCACACGGTTAAGGAGACTCACGACAAGGTCGTTAATGACATCAATAATGTGGACGGCTTAGACGTGGAGTATTTCTCCATTGTTGATGGCAATACGTTGCAGGATGTTCAGGATTGGGAGGACTCTCCATACGTTGTTGGATGTATTACTGTTTATTGTGGTAAGACTCCTATTCGTTTAATTGATCACATTAAGTACAAGGAATCATGATGATAGAAGTGATGAAATCCAAGCTCCATTGTGTGACGGTTACGGAAGCCAATCTCAATTATATGGGGAGCATCACCATTGACGAGGATTTGATGGATGCTGCTAACCTCATTGCCGGTGAGAAAGTGCAGGTCGTGGACAATAACAATGGAGAGCGTTTTGAGACCTATATCATCAAGGGCGAGCGGGGCAGTGGTTGTATCTGTCTGAATGGTGCCGCCGCTCGCAAGGTGTTGCCAGGTGATACCGTTATTATCATCTCCTATGCTTTGATGGATTTTGAGGAGGCTAAGACGTTCCAGCCTACCGTCATATTCCCGAAAGCAGGTAACCGTCTGTAGAAAGAAAAAAGAGGATGCAAACGCATCCTCTTTTCTTATTGTCACGTCAAGACGTTTACTCAATGACAACCAGTGGGTCGTCTTCCATGACGGTCTGACCAGGCTTTACACAGATGGCAGTAATCTTACCATCTTTCTCAGCCTCGATATTATTAGCCATTTTCATAGCTTCCAATACAACTACGGTGTCGCCAGCCTTCACCTCGTCGCCTTCATTGACACAAATCTCAGTAATCACACCAGGCAGTGGAGCCTTAACAGCATTGTTGCTATTTACTTTGGCAGAAGATCCTGCTTCTGTACTTCCGGTACTTTCCACAGCGACAGGCTTACGTACAACGACCTTCTTCTCCACTACAGGTTCTGGCTCCATCTCCACCTTATACTCCTCACCATTCACAGTGACTGTTGCGGTGTTCTCTATGATATCACCGATAGCGACTTCATATTTGTTGCCATTGATAGTATACTTATACTCTTTCTTCATAACGATTTTATTTTATGGGTGTTCTGTCATAGTCTGAGCATAACCATTCCACTGAGTGTTCTTCTCCTGGATAGTGATGATTCCGGGCTCTTTGTCATGGACATTATTGCCCTTGTACTCATGAAGAGCCAGAGCTATGGCTGCATAAATTTCGTTCTTCATAACTTTAAATTAGTAATTAGAAATGAGTAATGAGTAATTTTGATTACTTTGCCGAAGCTTTCATCATGACAAATTACTCATTACTCTTATTACTCATTTACATCGGGATGTTACCATGTTTCTTAGCAGGCAAAGCATCACGCTTAGTAGCAAGTTGGGCAAGGGCACGGCAGATGCGGAAACGAGTGTTGCGTGGCTCGATGACATCGTCGATATAACCGTACTTGGCAGCCTGATAGGGATTGGCAAAGAGCTCGTTGTATTCCTCCTCTTTCTCTGCGATAAATGCCTTAACATCCTCACCAGCCTCTTTCTTAGCTTTAGCTTCCTTGGCATAGAGCACTGCGGCAGCACCTGAGGCACCCATCACAGCAATCTCTGCGGAAGGCCATGCATAGTTGAGGTCGGTATGTAGTTGCTTGGAACCCATAACGATGTGAGAACCACCGTATGACTTACGCAATGTAACGGTAATCTTGGGGACGGTAGCCTCTCCGTATGCATACAGCAACTGTGCACCGTGCAGGATGACGGCATTGTACTCCTGACCTGTACCGGGAAGGAATCCAGGTACGTCAACCAGAGAAACGATAGGAATATTGAAGGCATCGCAGAAACGGACGAAACGGGCACCCTTACGAGAGGCGTTCACGTCAAGAACACCAGCATAGCAAGAAGGCTGGTTAGCAACGATACCTACGCTCTGACCGTTAAAACGTGCAAAACCTACGATGATGTTCTTAGCGAACTTAGGCTGTACCTCGAAGAACTCATTATCGTCAACGATGGCACTGATGACCTTATACATATCGTAAGCCTCATTGGGGTTCTCAGGAATAATCTCATTCAGGGAATCCTCCAGGCGGTCAATGGGGTCGGTGCATTGCTTGCGGGGAGCCAGTTCCATATTGTTGGAAGGAATATAGCTCAGCAAGGTCTTCAGCATCTCAACAGCCTCTTCCTCTGTCTTGGCAGTGAAATGTGTCACACCACTCTTTGAGGCATGAACACTGGCACCGCCCAGATGCTCCTGGTCGATATCCTCACCAGTAACGGTCTTCACCACTTTCGGACCTGTCAGGAACATATATGATGTTCCCTCCATCATCAGGGTAAAGTCGGTGAGGGCAGGGGAGTATACGGCACCACCTGCACATGGACCGAAGATACCGGAAATCTGGGGAATCACACCAGAGGCAAGAATATTACGCTCAAAAATCTCAGCATATCCAGCTAATGCGTTGATACCTTCCTGAATACGGGCACCACCTGAGTCATTGATACCAATGACGGGGGCTCCCATCTTCATCGCCATATCCATCACCTTACAGATTTTCTGACTCATCGTCTCAGAGAGAGAGCCTGCATGAACGGTGAAATCCTGTGCGAAGATGAATACCAGGCGTCCGTCGATAGTACCGCTACCAGCTACAACACCATCGCCAAGGAACTGCTTCTTCTCCATACCGAAGTTATGGCAACGATGTTCCTTGAACATGTCATATTCCTCAAATGAGCCTTTGTCGAGCAGCATCTCAATGCGCTCACGGGCTGTATACTTACCTTTGTCGTGCTGCTTTTGGATAGCTTTCTCACCACCACCCAGACGAGCTTGCTCGCGCTTCTCAATCAGCTGCTTGATTTTCTCTAATTGTTTTGACATAATTTATTTCTTTTCCTATATTAATGTTCGCAAAGTTCTGTCAGTACACCTGCTGTTGATTTGGGATGCAGGAAAGCAATGTTCAGGTTCTCGGCACCCTTACGAGGCTTCTCGTCGATGAGACGGACACCCTTCTCACTGACCTCTGCAAGAGCATTAGCGACACCATCCTCAATGCAGAATGCAACATGGTGCACACCCTTATTGCCTTTGTCAATCCATTTCTGGATAGTGCTCTCAGGCGATGTGGGCTCCAGCAGTTCCAACTTAACTTCACCGCATTTCAGGAAGGCGGTCTTTACTTTCTGATCCTCAACCGTTTCAACGGCATAACATTTCAGTCCCAGCACATTCTCAAAGAATGGCAGGCTTTCTTCAATACTCTGGACGGCGATGCCCAGATGTTCAATGTGTGAAATCTTCATATTGTAAAAATTGAGTTTTAAATTACTAAGGTGCAAAGGTACAACTTTTAATTGAAAACAGTGCATCTGGTGTTGATAATTAACGCTAATTAAAACTCAACTGTCACTTTTCCATTGATTTGTCTGCCTGTGAGATAATTAGGAACAGCATATTGCTGGTTGGTCACGTCAGTTACCCAGTAGTAGCTGTTGACATTGGAAATTCCAAAGATATTGAGTCCTTCCACACTGAGCCAGATACGGCGCAGTCCGAAATTCGAGCGATTCTCATGACGGTAGGCAAGGAAGCTCATGCCAATATCCGCACGTTTGTAGGCAGGAGCACGGAACTGCTGATACTCCAGTCCTCGGTGGGGAGCACCGAAGGGCAGTCCGTCGGCAAAAGCGAGTCGCAGTGTCATCTTCCAGCGTTCAGTGCCAGGGAAATAGTCGGTGAAGTGCAGGTTGACACCCCATCGCTGGTCAGTGGGCAATGGGATACTTACCCCATTGATCTTCTGGCGGGTACTCATGATGGAGAAAGTCAGCCAGGAGTCTGTTCCTGGCACAAACTCACCATACAGCTTCAGGTCAAGTCCTGCCGCATAGCCTTTCGCCTTGTTCTCTCCATAATAGACAACCTTCATGTTCTGTACGTTGTATGGGACCAGGTTACTCAGTATCTTATAATATGCCTCTGCCGTAAAGCGGAAGGGGCGGTTTGCCATACGGAAGCGGTAGTCGAAGGCTCCTACGATGTGGATAGACCGCTGACTCTTGATGTCATTGTTCAAGGTGACGATTGTCCTGCCGTTAATGGTGGTCGTATCACGCAGTTCTTTGTAGAAAGGCGCTTGGTAATACAGACCCGTTGACAGGCGGAAAGTCATATCCTCGTTGAAGCCGGGAATCATCGCCAAAGAAATACGAGGAGAGATGATTGTCTCTTTATTATAGCTCCAGTTTGCCAGTCTGACACCCATGTTCAATGTCCACAGATTGGGCTTCTCTGCATTCCCCGTCTGGAAACGGTAAGTGTCCTGCAGGTAAGCCTCCAGTCTGGTAGACGATATCTTGTTCTTGGAAGCAAGGGAATAGATCATGTCCAGCCGGTTGCCAGTATGAGGAATACTGTAACCACTGGAGTCACGCATTTCATACTCCCGTGCGTTCTCCTCTATCTCTTCCCATTTCATGGTGAACCCACCTTCTATATCATGGCGTTTCGCTTTGTGGTTGACTGTCAGCTTAGCACTTGCCACATTCGCTGTGAGATAGTTGCGGGCATGTTCCATATAGGTTCCCACACCCAGGTTCTCCGAAGTCTGTGTGTCATCCAGCCAATATTGTCCCTGAATGTCATAGGTCTCTTGTTCTTTGGTGTGGAAGGCAGCAGCTTGTAACTTCACGTGTGTCTTCTCCGTAGGATGATAGGTGATGGCAGCGCTGCCGAATAAGGTGCGGAAAATATCTTTTTCCTGTCCATCAAAATAAACCTTGAAAGATTTCACGTCTTCCATTGTTCCGAAAGATGTCTCACGGTCACTGGGTGAGAAGTTATAGTGGTTCTCTGAGATATTTCCAATCACCTCCAGGTCCCACCGTTTATTAGGACTCCAGGTGATATAGGTCTGATAGTCCAGGAAGTTCGGCTTATACTCACCTTTTGTCTCCAGTGAGCCCAGCAAATAGCGGTTAGTCTTATAACGTACCCCATGGCTCATGGAAAACTTCTTGTTTCCATAGCCAACGAAGATACTTCCCCCCAAAAGGGATGCCTGGATATTGCCTTCCAGTCTGGTGGGCTTACGATACTGAATATCCAATGCACTCGCCATCTTGTCGCCATATTTTGCCTCAAAGCCACCAGATGAGAAACCGATCTTCTCCACCATGTCACTGTTGATGACACTAAGACCTTCCTGCTGACCACTTCGGATGAGCAAAGGACGGTATACCTCAGTACCATTGATATAGACAGAGTTCTCATCGAAGGAACCACCTCTTACATTATATTGGCTAGACAACTCGTTATGCGTTGACACACCTGCCTGCTGCTGGACAAGTTCCTCTACGGCATTGCCGGTTGTCGAAGGGGTATTCCTTATATTCTTCACGTCCAGCTGCTCTGTACCTGTCGTCTGTCGGCGTTTCTCTGTCACCACCACCTCATCGAGCGCTTTCATGGGATAGAGCGTGATCATCAGACGCTGTTTCCCTTTAGGGTTGCGGAGCACTCGTGTACGTGTCTGGAAACCGACCATGGAGAACTTCACCACCACTGAGTCTGCCGACTTCAGGTTCAAGGAGTATTCACCTTTTAAGTTTGCAACTGTCACGGCACCTTGTTCAAGACAACTCACCGTTGCTAGCTCAATAGCATTCCCTTCCTCATCGCTGACGACTCCAGAGAGCGTGAACGACTGTGCATGTAACATCATACTGCCTAAAAGCAGCAGACCAAATGTCAGAATATGAAATTGTCGACTCATACTCCTATATAACGTAAAGTTTAAGGATTTATTTCATCACTCCCTCCATAACCATGAGGCAAGAGCGTTCACCCAGCGGATACTGATGCGGAACCAACGGAAACCAGTTACCTCCTTACCTCCGAAACTGAGGATAAAGTCACGATAGGGATTACGACGGAAGGGTAGTCCTACATCAATGAAGCGGAAATGTTGCATGCCTTCCTGATGGGCATGCTTGATAGCGTTCCATATCGTGACTGCATTGGGGTGCAGAGGTGCAAAACTTTTCCTTCGTGAGGCAGAATACCAAAGGTATAGGTCACCATCAGAATAAACACAGGCGCAACAGCCGATTACTTTCTCATGGAATGTGGTGATGAACAGACGGCAACGCTGGCTCTTCATCATACCTCGGAAGAATTCGTCTACCGGGAGGTAACGTCGGGGTTTTAACCAGTTATGTCTTCGTAATAGTTTTGAGAAAGCTTTGAATTCATCTTCCGTCTCCACCAGTTTTGTAATGGCACCACGTTCCTTTGCCAGTTCAATGCGTCTCATCTGCCTGTCAGTGATACGCTCCTCGGGTGTCCTTGAATGTAAGGAGTTATGAATATTCATCCATTTCACATGGAAGAATCCCATGCGCTTAAGCTCCTTATAGCCGAACATCTTCTGTGAGAGATGGCTGAACTCGATATACAACGCCCGGTTTTGCATACGCTCAGTGATAGCCTCTGCCATCAGTCCGAACAGCAGCTGCTCATTAAGCTCATCGTCTTTCATATGATAGACACCTTCTCCCATTACCCGAACATTTATATATAAAAAAGGTGGTAGCCATGTGCGACGATAATATACTATTGCCAACATGTGAGCCACTACTTTCCCTTCAGAATCAGACACCACTGCCATCAAAGGTTTCTGACGAGGTGTACGCTCACACAGTTCCATCAGTTCCAGACTGTGGAAATAATTACCTTCCATAATGGTCGGCAATTCTCTGGTGTGCTCGTAGATAGTGACTTTTAATTCTCTCATGGGGTGTAAAATTACAAAATATATTAATAAAGTCCAAATTTATTTTGGAAAATTCGTCGCAATTATCTATATTTGCAACGTCAATACTAAATCTTAAACGTAAATGAGACGAATCATCTTTTCTTTTGCCCTGTTTTTGACATGCCATTTGTTGTATGCTCAGAAGACTGTTACACCTGGTGAACTGACGGTGGTCTTTGCCATTAGTGACGACGGATTCCTGAATGTCCGTGAAAAACCCTCCAGCAAGGGGAAGATACTGACAACACTGCCTATGTGTTTTCATGGGCTGGGGCGTGGCATCCTCTTGGAGTCAGGTGAGCGATGGAGCAAGATCGTTGTCGATAATATTGTAGGATGGGTGTATAATAAGTATTTAGGTTATCAGTCCTGGTATACCGGTGAGGGTAAGACCAGGCTTGTTGCTAAGAAACAGCCAACCCCCTTATACACCGACAACTATGCTGACGATGGTCCTAAGTATCTTCCTTATGGAACTATCCGCAAGGGTACTGTCCTTGCCGACGATTATGAACTGCTGAAGGATGGTTACTATGTCCTCAAGACAGGCCATGACTATCTCTTCATCAATAAGGATGACGTTATCGAGGAAGATAATCGCCGAGAATAACCTCCATCGTGTCAAGCACCTCCTCTTCAGTCAGGAGGTTGAAGTCGCCCATGATGGTATTCTTCATGGCAGAGGCAGTTAGCGCATAGTTTAACTGCTTCTGATGCTCGCCTTGCCAACGGAAGTGGGCATGCAGGTAGGCGGCGATAAAGGCATCTCCCACACCCATGGGGTCTAATACAGGGTTGATATCCACAATACCGGTATGGTAGAGTTCTCCATCTGCATACAGCACACCAGTCAACAGATGATGACTTGCCGATACAACATTACGGATACCCATGATGAAACACCTGCCTTTGGGTAGCATCTCCTGCGTACGGTCGAAATATTCCTTGTAAGCATTCCAGTCCATCTCATAAGAGGCATCTTTCGCGTCAAAGGGTGGGGGAGTCATCCCCGTTATGAGTTTCCATTCTCCTGTGTCACCAAAAATAATATGGCTCGCCTTGAGTGCAGGGAGCAGAACGTCACGGGCCTCTTGTCCGTATTTCCAAAGGTTTTTACGATAGTTGATATCACAGGAGATAGACATACCTTGTCGCAATGCCTGGTCCAGTCCGTCAAAGGTCGCGTCACTGGCACCTTCTGACAGTCCACAGGTGATACCTGTCCAATGGAACACATCCGCCTCTTTCAGTATCTCTTTCCAATCAATCATATGTGGATGCAGGGTCATCATGGATGAGCGCTCCCTGTCATAGGCGATACTTGAACCACGGAGCGATGCGGCTTGTTCATAGAAATATTTTCCCACACGGGAACCACCCCAGATGATATGGTCGGTACCCACCTGATAGCGTCTCAGTTCATTACGGCAAGCCACTCCCAGCATATTGTTAGGCAGGCGAGTCACATACTGCACGTCATCCCCCATCATCGCCAGTGATACAGCCACATTTGCCTCACTGCCTCCATAGAATCCGTCAATCTTATTACCTTGTATGATACGCTGGTAATCGGGACGTGTCATGCGCAGCATGATCTCACCCATCGTCACGAATCTGACCTTTTTCTCCATATGATTAAAATCAACTTTTTAAATGACTTTTGTGATGAAGTCCCGTCATTTCATCTTGAAAGTATACTGTCCACGTTTCATATTCCCCCAATGGATAGCGTGGCGGAGACAGTGATGATAGCAGGCAAGACAATTGGTACAGGAACCATCATGTTTCCAATGGGGCGGAATCCCCTCGATATCATCGACAGGACAGAGCTTGGCGCATAAGCCACACTGGATACATGCCTCCTCATCCACCCAGAAATGCCGGTCGGTAATGAGGTGTTTGTTATAATAGCCTCCGATGACATAAGTGTAGGTATAGGGAATAGCCCCCTTGACCAGTTCCTCGACATTCCGCTTGCGATGGACCACCACCTCGCAGATATGTGGCATGTATGCTTTTGCCGCCTCCACTTTCTGATGTTCCCGCTCAGGACTATCCAGGTGCAGGAATGAGAAGCAGACATTCGACTCAGGCATTACCACGGCAAAAGCAGCATCGGTATGGAGCCCGTGATGGTTCAGTTCCTTATTGAGGATGCGCATGGCATGTCCCATGTTATCACCACAGGTGGTCAAGGCGTAGACGTAAGTGGGATGTTGGGCATCGGGGCTTGACGGGGTGTGGAATTGCGCCTTTCGGATGAATTGGCGGACGATTTTCGGTGGTTGCCATCCATGGGTAGGGAAACAAAACCCCAAGCGTTCATCCTCCTGTAAGGTATATTCCAATGTCCCGTTTTTCAACTCGTCAGGGATATACCGTAAAACATCATGGGTGGCAAGAGCCAGTTGCTCTGCCGCCCACTTCGTGTTACCTGTTCCTGAGAAATAAAATATCATACGTGTAACTCCAGTACGAAACGAGTACCTTTGGTAAACTCGGGGTCAATATCGAGGTCACCATTCATCTTCAGTGCCATCTGCTTGCAGATAGGCAGTCCGAGTCCGTCTCCTTTAGTGAGGTCACGGATCTCAAGGAACGGTTTGAAGACATCCTCACGCTTCTCCTCTGGGATACCACAACCTGTATCTGATACGAGGAACTGGTGGGTATGGGCACTACGCTTCTTGTATTCCAGCCAGATGGTGCCACCCTCAGGAGTATACTCTGCGGCATTGGTCAGCAGGTGAAGAAGGATATGGGAGACATACTCCTTATTCATATCCATCGTCATCTTAGGAGCATTGACCTTCAGGGTCACCTCACGCTTCACTTTGTCACGGATCTGATCCATGAGCCCTTCGCAGAACACAGGAATCTGTACCTCCTCTTTCTCTATCTCGTCAGAAGAGTTCTCCAACTGGGAGAGAGTCTGGATATGCTCTGAGAAATCCAGAAGAGCTTTCACCTCCGGTTTTGTATTGTCGAGTTTTTTCAGTGTAGGATCCAACTGGGCAGAAATGTTACTGATAAATTTCGCTTTCAAGGCATTATTGTCTTTCTCTAAGTTGATGATTTTCTTCTGCTTACGAGTCTGGAGAATAAAACGTAACAGGATGATGGCTCCTACCACCAACGCAGCAGCTAAAGCACCAGCAAGAATCAACAGACCGACGATAATCACCCAACGTGTTGTCAGTGAACTGTCTTTCTCCTCGATAGATGCCTCGTTGTCAGCAATCTGTTTCTTCAGACCTGCAATCTCGTCGGCATGTTTCAAGGCATTGGTGGAGTCCTTCCAGGCTAAATAGTTGCTGTACGACTGTGCCACCATGCTGGCATTATTACTCTTACGACCGTTTGCTATCAACTGCTTGTAGACCTCATCCACCTTGTCATATTCTTTCGAGGCAGTCAGTTTGTTTGCCATCTCCTTGAAGACAGCGTCCCCCTGGGCGTTCAGACCGAAGGTATAGTAATAGATAGCCTTACTATAGAGCAAGTCATCCTTCACTTTCTCATCGTTTGATGTGTTGGCAAGCGTCTCCATCACCTTCAGTTGCTCTTTGGCACTGTCAGGTTTGCGGAATTTCATATACATTTGCAAGCGTTCTTTCGTCACATAGTAGTGGAATCCTGCAGCACTGACTCCTTGTACCTTGCTGTTGATAGTCTGGTCAATACCGCGAAGCAGTTCGAAAGCCTCCTTGTGAAGACCGTCTTTAGAATAGAGAGAAGCTGCCTTGGTACCACATTCCACTGCCAGCTGCAACTGTCCTTTGCCGGCATAGTCCTCATAAGCACGAATATAGTTATAGCGGGCGGCAGGAATTGTCTGTGCTGCCTCTGCGTTTTTCTGTAATTCACTCTTCTGAACCTCCTGTGCGTTGATGGATGCGCAGCACAAGGAGAGACTTAGTACTAAAATAGAAACTTTCTTGTTCATAGTATATGTCAATATTTTTGTTTTCAAAATTATGTGCAAAAGTATGAAATTATTTCATTTTCTCCAAATAAAGTGACGATTTATTTGGTAGTTGGACGAAAATAGTGTAATTTTGCAACCAATTTAATAGGAAAAGGAATAATATATTAGTAGAAGAAAGCATATGAGTGACAGATTGTTTATTTTCGATACGACACTCCGTGACGGTGAACAAGTCCCCGGATGTCAGTTGAACACTGTGGAAAAGATTCAGGTAGCTAAGGCACTCGAACAGTTGGGTGTTGACGTGATTGAGTCAGGTTTCCCAATCAGTAGTCCAGGTGACTTTAATTCTGTGATAGAGATATCGAAGGCTGTGACATGGCCAACGATTTGTGCACTGACACGTGCCGTCGAGAAGGATATCGATGTGGCGTATGAGGCATTGGTATATGCCAAGCACAAGCGTATCCACACAGGTATCGGAACCTCAGACTCACATATTAAGTATAAGTTCAACTCCACCCGTGAGGAGATTATTGAGCGTGCTGTAAGGGCTACGAAGTATGCCAAGAAATATGTGGAGGATGTGGAGTTCTACTGTGAGGATGCCGGACGTACGGAGAATGAATATCTGGCACGTGTCGTGGAAGCTGTTATCAAGGCTGGTGCCACTGTAGTGAATATTCCTGACACTACCGGTTACTGTCTTCCTCAGGAGTACTATGAGAAAATCAAATATCTTAAAGAGCATGTGGATTGTATCGACAAAGCGATAATCTCCACACACTGTCATAACGACCTCGGTATGGCTACCGCCAACACTTTCAATGGTGTGATGGCTGGTGCCCGTCAGGTGGAGGTCACCATCAACGGTATCGGTGAGCGTGCTGGTAACACTTCCTTGGAGGAGATTGCCATGATACTCAAATGCCATAAGCATCTGGGCATTGATACCAATATCAACACTACCAAGATTTATCCTACGAGCCGTATGGTGTCGAGTCTTATGAATATGCCTGTACAGCCTAACAAGGCTATTGTCGGACGTAATGCCTTCGCCCATTCATCTGGTATCCATCAGGATGGAGTCTTGAAGAATGTGCAGACCTATGAGATCATCGACCCGAAGGATGTGGGTATCGAGGATAACAGCATCGTATTGACAGCACGCAGTGGTCGTGCCGCCCTGAAATACCGTCTGAGTGTGAATGGAGTGGAGCTGTCTGACGAGAAGCTCGACAAGGTATATGAGAAGTTCCTGCAGTTGGCTGACCAGAAGAAGGAGGTGACCGATGCCGACGTGCTGATGCTTGCTGGTGCTGACACTGCCGAGGCTCATGCTGTGAAGCTCGATTTCCTGCAGGTTACTACCGGTAAGGGTGTGAAGAGTGTGGCAAGTATCGGTCTTGACATTAGTGGTCAGAAGTTTGAGGCTGCCGCCAGCGGTAATGGTCCTGTCGACGCAGCCATCAAGGCTCTCAAGAAAATCATCATCAAGCAGATGACGCTGAAAGAGTTTACTATCCAGGCTATATCCAAAGGCTCCGACGATGTGGGTAAGGTACACATGCAGGTGGAGTACGACGGAAGTCTGTACTATGGATTCGGTGCTAACACAGATATCGTAACAGCATCTGTCGAGGCATATATTGACTGTATCAATAAGTTCAAGAGATAATTATGAATACACTATTTGATAAAATATGGGACAAGCATGTTGTCCAGAACATAGAGGATGGTCCCACCCAGTTGTATATCGACCGTATGTATTGCCATGAGGTGACATCACCGCAGGCTTTCGACGGAATGAGGGCACGCGGACTGAAGTGCTTCCGTCCTGATCACATCTATTGTATGCCTGATCATAACACACCGACCCATGATCAGGACAAGCCTATTGAGGACCCTGTATCAGCCAAGCAGGTGAGCACCTTGGCACAGAATGCTAAGGACTTTGGGTTGACTCACTATGGTATGATGAATCAGTCGAACGGTATCATTCATGTGGTAGGTCCCGAGAAAGGACTCTCCCTGCCAGGTATGACGATTGTGTGTGGTGACTCCCATACCTCTACGCATGGTGCCATGGGTGCCGTTGCTTTCGGTATAGGTACTAGTGAGGTGGAGATGGTGATGGCATCACAGTGTATCCTCCAACAAAAACCCAAGTCAATGCGTATCAGTATCAATGGCACACTTGCCAAAGGAGTGACGGCAAAGGATGTCGCCCTTTATCTGATGAGTCAGTTGACAACCTCAGGTGCCACTGGCTATTTCGTTGAATATAGTGGTGATGTGGTGAAAGCACTGTCCATGGAAGGTCGCCTGACACTCTGCAACCTTTCTATAGAAATGGGTGCTCGTGGCGGGTTTGTGGCTCCTGACGAGACAACCTTTAATTATATAAAAGGTAAGGAGTTTGCTCCCAAGGGTGAGGAATGGGACAAAGCTGTTGCTTATTGGAAAACACTGAAGAGTGGTGACGATGCCGTATTCGACAAGGAGCTCGTCTTTGATGCCAAGGATATCGAGCCCCGTATTACCTACGGAACAAATCCAGGTATGGGTATCGGTATCACAGAGCCGATTCCAGCAAATGCTGTTCAGGCAAAATCACCCGAACAAGGTTTTGAGAAGGCACTGAACTATATGGACTTCAAGGCTGGTGAGAAATTACTCGGCAGGAAGATTGACTATGTGTTCCTCGGTGCTTGCACCAACGGACGTATAGAGGACTTCCGCGCCTTTGCCTCTATCGCAAAAGGTCGTCAGAAAGCTGATAACGTCATCGCATGGCTGGTTCCCGGTTCCTGGGCTGTTGACCGTCAGATCCGTGAGGAGGGACTTGACAAGATTCTGGAGGCAGCAGGTTTCGAGATTCGTCAACCTGGCTGCTCTGCCTGTCTGGCGATGAATGACGACAAGGTTCCCGCCGGCAAGTATTGCGTATCTACCTCTAACCGTAACTTCGAGGGTCGTCAGGGACCAGGCAGTCGTACCATCCTCTGCTCGCCCTTAGTAGCTGCCGCAGCAGCTGTCACTGGAGTAATCACTGATCCAAGAACATTATTATGAAACAGAAATTCAACGTTATAACATCTACTTGTGTGCCTCTCCCATTGGAGAATGTAGACACTGACCAGATCATTCCTGCCCGTTTCCTGAAGGCGACCACCCGTGAGGAGAGTTTCTTCGGTGACAACCTCTTCCGTGACTGGCGTTATCATGCCGACGGAACGGTCAATAAGGACTTCGTGTTGAACGACCCCACCTATGGTGGCTGTATTCTCGTTGCAGGTAAGAACTTTGGTAACGGTTCCAGCCGTGAGCATGCCGCATGGGCTATTGCCGGCTATGGTTTCCGTGTGGTCATCAGCTCTTTCTTTGCTGATATCCATAAGAACAACGAGTTGAATAACTTCGTTCTTCCCGTCGTCGTATCAGAGGCATTCCTCGCCGAGCTCTTCGAGAGTATCAAGCAGAATCCGAAGATGGAGGTGGAGGTAGACCTTCCTAACCAGACGGTCACCAACAAAGCGACAGGCAGACAGGAGAAGTTTGAGATTAACAGTTATAAGAAACACTGCCTGATCAATGGATTGGACGATATCGATTTCCTAATAGAGAATAAGGAGAAAATCGAGCAATGGGAACAGCAGAACGCATAAATGCTTCTCAACGTACTCTTCCTTACGTCGAGATAATGGACTCGACACTCCGTGATGGTGAACAGACCAACGGGGTGTCGTTTCTGCCTCATGAGAAACTGATGATGGCACGTATGCTATTAGGTGAGGTCAATGTCGACCGCATAGAGGTGGCATCGGCTCGTGTCTCTGAGGGTGAGAAGGAGGCTGTCAGGATGATCTGCCGTTATGCGGAGCAGATCGGTAAACTCGACAGGGTAGAGGTCTTGGGCTTCGTGGACGGGAAGGCTTCCGTTGACTGGATAGCCGACTGTGGTGGAAAAACCATCAACCTACTGGCAAAAGGCTCTCTCAAGCACTGCACCCATCAGTTGCATAAGACTCCGGAGGAGCATATTGCCGATATCCGCGAGACGGTGGACTATGCCGTGCAAAAGCATCTCGCTGTCAATCTTTATCTGGAGGACTGGAGCAATGGTATGAAGGACTCTCCTGACTATGTCTATCAGTTGATGGATGAGTTAACGCACGCTCCTTCCTCTATTAAAAGATTCATGCTCCCTGATACGTTAGGAGTGATGAATCCCTTGCAGGTTATCGAGTATTTCCGGAAGATGATCAAACGCTACCCTGAGGTGCATTTCGACTTTCACGCCCATAATGACTACGACCTTGCCGTCAGCAACTCGCTGGCTGCGGTCCTGAGTGGTGCCAAAGGACTTCATGTGACAGTCAATGGACTGGGTGAGCGCTGTGGAAACGCCCCTATGGCAAGTGTGCAGGCTATCCTTAAGGACCAGTTCCATGCCAAGACGGGTATCAAGGAGAACAAGCTCAATGGTATCAGTCGCATGGTGGAGGGATATAGCGGTATTGCGGTAGCCCCCAACCAGCCTATCGTCGGTGAGAATGTGTTTACACAGGTGGCTGGTGTTCATGCTGATGGTGACTCGAAAGATAAGCTTTATTATAATGAGCTGATGCCTGAGCGCTTCGGTCGTAAGCGTGAGTATGCCCTGGGGAAAAACAGTGGTCGCGCGAATATTGCCAAGAACTTAGAGGAACTGGGACTGGAACTCACTCCAGAGCAAACCCGCCGTGTCACTCAGCGAATCACAGAACTTGGTGATAAGAAGGAGATCGTGACACAGGAAGACTTGCCCTATATCGTCAGTGATGTGCTGAAACATGATGCACCAGAGGATAAGGTAAAACTCATAAGCTACGTTGTCTCAACAGCTTATGGATTGAAGCCTGGAGCAAATATTAAGGTGGAGATTAATGGGAAGCAATATGACGGCAGTGCGGTAGGTGACGGTCAGTATGACGCTTTCGTCAAGGCTTTACGGTATATCTACAAGAAATACCTCAACCGCACATTCCCTATCCTTGCCAACTATCAGGTGTCTATTCCTCCCGGTGGACGTACCGATGCCTTGGTGCAGACGGTCATCACCTGGCACTATAACAACGGACTCCTCCGTACCCGTGGACTGGATGCCGACCAGACGGAAGCCGCCATCAAAGCAACTTTTAAAATGCTGAATATCGTGGAGAGTAACTTAGTATAGTCATGTATATGAAGTCACTGATCGCAGTTCTGGTTATGTTAAGTGGTACTGTCGATGCCTTGGCACAGACAGATACCATTACAGGACGTGTGCATCAGTTAGAGGAGGTTACTGTCACAGAGACGCTAAGAAAACATACCATCAGCAGCTCGTCACCATTACGTCTGTTAGACCGTCAGGACATGCGGACGATGGGGGTGACGGATATTGCTGATGCCATGCACCGTATGCCGGGTATCACCTTGCGTGACTATGGTGGGGCAGGGGGAATGAAGACGGTTTCCGTACATGGCTTTGGTGCCAAGCATACAGGGGTGAGCTATGATGGTGTGATGCTCTCGGAATGTCAGAGTGGGGAGATAGACCTCTCCCGTTACTCCTTGGATAATGTTGAGCACCTCTCTCTGGTCATCGGTGATCATGACGATATCTTTCTGCCTGCCCGTCAGGCATCCACTCCTGCCGTGCTGAACATCCAGACCCTGCGAATGCCCACAGAGGATGTGAAGCCTCATCTGACCACTCAGGTGAAGTTCGGCTCTTTCGGTTATATCAGTCCTTTCGTCCGTTATGAGCAGAATCTCTCCAACCGTTTCGCATTCAGTGCGGTAGCGGAGTACATATACGCAGAGAACGACTATCCGTATACCCTACAGAATATGACGGTCAAACAGCATGACCGTCGTACGAACAGCCGGATGAACAGCGGTCATGGTGAACTGAACTTCCTGTGGAGCATCAATGCTTTCAACCAGTTGGGCGGTAAGGTCTATTATTATGATAACGGCCGTCAGCTTCCCGGACAGGTACATTATTACACCAACCTCTGCAAAGAGACGTTACGAGACCGTAACTTCTTCGGACAACTGAACTATCAGACCCGTTGGGGCGACCGGTTGTCCCTGAAATGGTTAGGGAAGTTCAACTGGTATTCCTCTTCCTACCGTGACCCTTTATATCAGGGAGGGGTAAACGATGCTGACTATTGGCAGCGTGAGGCGTATACGGCATTGGCATTGCTATATACCCCTAACAGCAGATGGGCGTTTGACTATTCTGCTGATTATGCCTTCAACAACCTCAACGGCAGTTCTCAGCGGACCGTAGTGGGACATCCCCGTCGGCATACCGTCCTGCAGTCTGCGACAGCGAAATATAAATATGACCGTCTGACGGTTCTTGGCAGACTGCTGTTCTCACTCTATCTGAATGAACCGTCAAGGAATTTCCATCGTCTCTCTCCCTCCGTGTCATTATCCTATCAGCTGCTGGAGAATACTGACTGGTATGTGCGTGTCTCTTATAAGAATATCTTCAGGGCACCGACGTTCAATGAGAACTATTACTACCACTATGGCAGTCCTGACCTGAAACCGGAGAGTACCCATCAGGTGAATATCGGTACCACCTATGGCAACGATTTCCTGCAACTGACACTGGACGGCTATTATAACCAGGTCCGTGACAAGATTGTCGCCGTACCCTATAATATGTTCGTATGGCGTTGTGTCAATGTGGGGAAAGTAGAGGTGCTGGGTGCGGATGCCACCATCCGTTTCGTGCAGCACCTGACAGAGGAGCATTTGTTATCCCTGACAAGCAGCTACTCCTATCAGAGTGTCAGGGACAAGACCATGGAGGGTACGTCCACCTATGGCAACCAGCTTGCCTATACCCCTGAGCATACCTTCAGCGGCTCGTTGAGTTATGAGAACCCATGGGTCAACCTGGCGGTACATACCACAGGAATGTCCATGCGATGGGCGAATAATGAGCATTATGAGGACACAGATATCAACGGTTATCTGGAGTTCGGACTCACTGTCTGGCGGAAGTTCTGCTTTGGCAGTCATCAACTGGAAGGACGCTTCGACTTGAAGAATCTTTTCAACCGTCAATATGAACTGGTACGGTTATACCCGATGCCAGGAAGAAGTTATCAAATGACAATCAATTATAAATTTTAAGGATGAAAATGAAAAAACAATTATGGAGCTTGGCAGTGATGAGCGTAGCACTCTTCTCTGCATGTGTATCAAACAATGACAGCAGATCAAACGACCCCTATCCCGTGGTCATGACCAATGGTGTCTTTGTGGTTGGTTCAGGTAATCAGAGAAATAGTATTCCCGGCAGCCTGTCGTATTATGACTATACTTCCCAGACTGCTACAAAAGACATCTTCAGCAGTGTTAACGGACAGAGTCTGGGCATGACAGCCAATGACGTGCTCCGTTATGGTGATAAGGTCTATGTCGTGGTTGATGATGAGCATTCTGTATTCGTGCTGAATGCGAAGACGTTGCGCCTGCTTCACCGTATCAATATGATAGATATATTAATGTTAGGAGAGGAGAAAGGCGTACATCCACGTCGTGTCACAGCTGACGGTGATAATATCTATGTCTCCACGTATGGAGGCTATGTTGCTGCTATTGATACCGTCAGCTTCCAGAAGAAAGATGAGTATAAGGCAGGTTCCTATCCTGAGGGTGTAGCCGTCAACAGAGGATATCTTTATGTGGCAAACTCCGATTATGGGAAAGGGAAAAACCCTTCTATCTCTGTGATTAACCTCAGTACCAAAGCCACTACGGAGATCAAGAACGAGAATATCCGTAACCCGCAAGAGATTGCCGTGGCAGGCTCTGATATCTATTATCTGGACTGGGGAGCATTCGGATCTGCTCCCACCTATGCGCAAGAGCATGCTGGTGTGTACCTTATCTCGGGTGAGAATGTCAAGCAGATTATTCCCAATGCAACGGGCATGACCTGCTATGACACCAAGATATATACCTTCAACGACCCCAATGGTGCGACCGGAGGAGCCAGCTATACGGTTTATGACATCTATTCTGGTATCTCCATACCCATTGATTTGAAAGACATAGACAGCCCTGCTGCGATAGGCATCGACCCGGTAACAGGCTATCTGTTTGTTGCCTCCCGCCAGATGGACACCACAGAGGGGGGCACTTCCCCCAGCTACACAAAGGACGGTTACGTCAACTTCTACGATTCCTCCTTCACCAAGAAAGGCTCGTTCACTTGTGGTGTCGGTCCAACCCGTATCGCTTTCAATACCGGTGTAGAATACGTAAGACCTAATAATTGATGCGTCAACTCATCCTGTTAGGATTAATGGTCGTGTGGCTGTCTTCTTGTGGGAACCGTACTGGGTTCTCACAGGAAGACGGTGACACGTTGCATCTGAAATACTCCACCTTATTATCTATTGTCCGTCATGACGGCTATACGGAGGTAGACATCCGCAACCCCTGGAAAGAGGGTATGCTGTTACATTCCTATATCCTCGTACCCAAAGACGGAGAGATTCCGGAACAGGTGCCACACGGTTCTATTATCCGCACGCCTGTTGAGCGTGCCGCCGTGTTTACCACCGTCCATTGCTCGTTGTTAAATACACTGGGGTGTGGTGAGAACATTGTCGCTGTCGCAGACCTAAAGTATATCAAGATACCGTTCATTCAGGAACAAGTCAGGAAAGGAAAGATAGCCGACTGTGGCAATGGAATGAGTCCTGTGGTCGAGAAGATTATGGATGTCAAGCCAGACATCATCATGCTATCTCCCTTTGAGAACAGTGGCGGATATGGTAAACTGGAGGACATTGACATTCCTTTGGTGGAGTGTGCGGAATATATGGAGAGTTCCCCGCTGGCACGTGCCGAATGGATGAAGTTCTATGGAATGCTGTTCGGTGAGGAGGCACGGGCAGACAGTCTGTTTGCGGTCGTCGACAACAACTACCAGCAACTGAAATCGCTGGCAAGAGATGCGGGTGAGGGACGTTCTGTCCTCATCGACAAGATGGTGGGCTCCGTCTGGTATGTGCCAGGTGGCAAGAGTACCATCGGACAGATGGTGCAGGATGCCGGAGGTCTTTATCCTTGGGCTGACGACGAGCATAGCGGCAGCCTTTCCCTGCCTTTCGAGACCGTCCTGGAGAAGGGAGGCAGTGCGGAGGTGTGGCTGTACCGTTACAGCAGTGACCATCTGCAGACCTATCAGGAACTGTTAAGTGAGTATCGTGGCTACCGGCAGTTGCAGCCTTTCGCCGACAGGACCGTCTATGGCTGTAATGTCGAGAAGACCCTCTTCTATGAGGAGTCGCCATTCCGTCCTGACTGGTTGTTGAGTGATTTCATCCAGATACTCCATCCGGACAAGAAACCACAGTCCCCCTTACGCTATTATCAGAAGCTGAATGAATAAAGGAACGTTATACTGCCTCTTGCTGACAATGGTCATCGCACTCCTCTTCATCCTTAATCTGGTGATGGGGTCTGTCGACATTCCCGTTGGTGACACGCTCCGCATCCTGTTGGGGGAGGAAAGTCAGAGACCCTCATGGCAGTATATCATCCTGCAGTCACGTCTGCCCCAGGCATTGACGGCAATCCTCTGCGGTGCCTCCCTGGCAGCCAGTGGACTGATGCTGCAGACCGCCTTCCGCAATCCCTTGGCAGGACCCAGCATCTTCGGTATCAATAGTGGTGCGGGGTTGGGTGTCGCCTTGGTGATGCTGTTCCTTGGCGGCAGCATCTCCGCAGGGTCTGTCAGCCTCACCGGTTTCGTCGCTGTCCTGACGGCGGCATTTGTCGGTGCCATGGCAGTGATGGCACTCATCTTCTTCTTCTCTACGATAGTCCGCAACCATGTGATGCTGCTGATTATCGGTATCATGATCGGCTATATCGCCAACTCAGCCATCTCCCTGCTGAACTTCTTTGCGACAGACGAGGGTGTCCGCTCCTATATGGTATGGGGATTAGGTTCCTTTGGCGGGGTGTCGATGAAGATCATGCCAGTCTTCGCTGGTGTCACGCTACTGGGACTGACGGGCAGTCTGTTGCTCATCAAACCGCTGAATGCCCTGATGTTAGGTGACAGTTATGCGGAGAACTTAGGAGTCAACATCATCCGGACACGCAACTGGCTGTTGATAGTGACGGGCATCCTGACCGCCATCACCACCGCTTTCTGCGGTCCCATCGCTTTTATCGGACTTGCTGTCCCGCATATCACCCGTCTGCTGCTGACGACAGACAACCACCGTTCCCTGTTGCCTGCGACGATGCTGATGGGTGGTGTGATAGCCTTGTTCTGTAATCTCATCACCATCCTTCCCGGTGAGGACGGGGTCATCCCTTTGAATGCGGTGACACCGATGATAGGTGCACCCGTCATCATCTATGTAATTATTAAACGCTGAAAGAAATGAAAAAACAGGTATTGTTGCTATTGTCACTCCTCTTGTTAGTGGCATGTGGTGGAAAGAAAAACGCAAAGGTGTCCGACGCAGGAACACTCCATGACTCAGCGGCACTGGTCAAGCCCCAGTATGCCAAAGGCTTCACGGTGAGATACCTGGAGAATGGCGTCCGTCTGGTAGACGTGGAGGACCCGCAGAAGGACGAGGACAAGATGCCGGTGAGTTACCAGTTTGCCTTGGTGGAGAAGGGCAGTGACGCAGAGGTCCCTGAGGGATATACCAAGGTGGAGGTTCCTGTGCAGCGTACCATCGTGATGACGATGCTGCAACTCTCTAACTTCACGGCACTGAAAGCCCACGACATCGTAAAGGGTATCACAGGCACCAAGAACCTTTTCAATAAGGATATCAGGAAACGGGTGAAGGATGGCAGCATCGTGAAGATAGGCATGGAGGGTAACTTCGATACCGAACTAATCCTTGCAGCAAATCCTGAGGTTATCTTTATATCTCCCTTTAAGCGTGGCGGTTATGATGCCATCAAAGAGACAGGTATCACCCTCATTCCCCATCTGGGTTACAAGGAACTCAACCCCCTCGGACAAGCTGAGTGGGTGAAGTTCGTAGGACTGTTTATCGGTAAGGAGAAAGAGGCGAACGACCTCTTCAAGGGTATCGAGCAACGCTATAACGAGGCGAAGGCTCTTGCCGCTGATGCGAAGACACGTCCCACCGTTTTCAGCGGTGAGATGCATGGGGGCAACTGGTATGCCGTGGGTGGTAAGAACTTCCTTGCCCAACTGTTCCGTGACGCTGGTGCCGACTATGTCGTGAAGAACGAGGACACTGGCGGCTCCAATATCGAGTTTGAGCAGATGTATGCCATGGCAGCGAACGCTGACTACTGGCGCATCCTCAACAGTTATCCCGACACCTTCAGCTACGATGCCTTGAAGGCTTCGGAACCCCGTAACGACCTCTTCAAGGCGTTCAGGGAGAAGCATGTCATCTATTGTAATATGAAGCAGACGGCTTATTACGAGACGACTCCCGTAGAGCCTGACGTGTTGCTGAAAGACCTGCTTGCTATCTTCCATCCTAAGTTGGTGGAGAAGGATTACAAACCTAAATACTATCAGTTGCTGAAATGAGAAACCGTACAGTCTCCAATACCGTCCTTTTGCTGTTGAGCATCATCCTGTTGTTTGTGCTTAACCTGCTGCTTGGTACTGTCAGAATACCTGTCGCAGAGGTCGTAGCCACCCTGATGGGGAGTCACGAGGTATCGGAGATCCATCGTAACATCATCTGGAGCTCACGGGTGCCCCAGGCATTGACGGCGATGGTGGCAGGGGCAGGACTGGCGGTAAGTGGTCTGCAGATGCAGACGGTATTCCGCAATCCCTTGGCAGGACCCTCCGTGTTAGGCATCTCCAATGGTGCCTCCTTAGGAGTTGCCTGTGTGGTATTGATGTCGGGTTCATTGGGAGGAGTCGCTTTGAGTCGTCTGGGGTATATCGGTGATGTTGCCATGTCCGTGGCAGCCATCGTGGGTTCATTAGCGGTGATGGCACTCATCCTTTATGTCTCACAGAAGGTGAAGGGGAATGTCACCTTATTAATAATAGGTGTGATGATCGGGTATCTTGCCACCGCCATCATCGGGGTGCTGAAGTTCTTCTCTGCTGAGGAGGACATCAAGGCGTATGTGGTATGGGGACTGGGCTCTTTTGCCCGTGTCTCTGGTAATCAGATGATTCTCTTCGTCATCCTGATGACGATCCTCCTGCCGTTGAGTATGCTGTTGGTGAAGACGATGAACCTCTTGCTGTTGGGTGACGGCTATGCCCGCAACTTAGGGTTGAATATCCGCAGGGCACGCATGCTGGTCATCCTGTGCTCGGGTGTCTTGGTTGCCATTGTCACTGCTTATTGCGGACCTATCATGTTCATCGGACTTGCCGTCCCTCATCTCTGCCGTGCCCTTTTCCGCAGCAGCGACCATCGTGTGCTGATGCCCGGCACGCTACTTGCCGGTGCCGCCTTGGCACTCCTGTGCAATCTCATCGCCCGTATGCCTGGTTTCGAGGGCGCTTTACCCGTCAACAGCGTAACGGCATTAGTCGGCGCACCCGTTATTGCAAGTGTATTATTCCGTCGCCATCAAGGTGAAGTAGGGGAGTGATGGAATATATTCCCTTCATCATCAATCAATAGGATTGTCAGTTGTGCGGCAGGCACTAATCGGCTGCAATGCCTATCGCAATGGTCGATAACAGTGTTCGCGAAAGCCTGCAGACAGGTGCTGGGAATCCTTTCCCACAGCTCTCTGGCAAGGGTAAGGGTCGTCAGGTCGATGGGACAGCCTGCCTCCTGGAGCATGGTGGCGATAAACGCTTTGTCCATCACCGTCCTCTTACTGTGCGTGTCGAGGTTGCCGGCGGCAAGTTTGACAGCCTTCCCCAGCATCACCCCTAAGGTGATTTTCCTGAAACCCAGTTCATTGGCTATCTTGAGGGTCTCACCGATATAGTTGCCATACTCCACGAAAGCCTGCATGGGCAGGGTGGGATAGTATGCCTTGACAAACCGCTCGCTCTTCGCTCCGCTGTTGATGACCACCCGTTCCGTGCCACTCGCCTTTGCCACCTCCATACATTTCCGGATACTTTGTATGAAGGCATCCTCAGAGAAGGGCTTGACGATACCGCTGACCCCGATGATCGAGATACCCCCTTCAATGCCTAAGCGGGGATTGAAGGTGCGTCGGGCAATCTCCTCACCGTCGGGTACGCTGATGGTGACACGGAGAGGTGAGAGGTGAGAGGTAAGAGGTGAGAGATTCTGACGGATCATCTGCCGTGGTGCCTTGTTGATGGCAGCCTCACCGGGAGGGTAGTCGAAGCCGGGGAGGGTGAATCGTCCTACACCCTTGCCACCTTCTATCACTATCTGTTCACCGCTCACCGCTGACCTCTCACTTCTTACCTCAGCCCTGATCTCCACACCATCCGTCACGTCAGGGTCGTCACCCGCTTCTTTGATGCAGTATGCGTCACCATCACTATAGCCCACCGCGACATGGATGGTCTCCCCGTTGGGCAGGATGACAGGAACCTCGGCGGGAGTCTCACCGCTGTACCGTTGCAGGACGGCAGCGACAGCCGCTGCTGTGGCACATGTCCCTGTCGTCAGTCCACTATGCAGTGGATAGAAATCGGGCAACAGCTTCTCCACCATCCTGCGCAGTCCGTGGGGACCGTTGACGGTATGGAAGATAGCTGGCGTGGCAGGGCGTTTGAGTATGATGACCTGCATCCCCTTCGCCTTTGCAGCTTCCACTTTCTCTTGAAAGCCACCGGATAGTCCGCTCTCTTTCAATAAGATAGCATCAGCATTCACGTCTATTGTCTTGCTGTCCTCATAGTAGAGCAGTTGCTGGTCGGAAGCCCCTTGTGCCTTTGCCAAGGCGATGGATGACTCACGGGGCAGAATGCGATAATACACTTCGATGCCCTTCGACTCCAAAGGTTTCAGTTTCGCAATCGACTGTACCCCTGTAGTGGCAAGTAAGGAATGAATATCTGTAGGAACCTGTGAATAGTCGTCAATCCACGTCAGACTGCTGTCCCTTTCCGGGAAGATACGCTCATAGCGGATGGCAGGCAGTCGCAACTCCTCTGCCACATCTGCGACAGTGCCATGCAGTTGTTGGGCAAAAGGATGGGTGGCATCAACGAGGAGTCGGATGTCATGCTCCCTGCAAAAGGCAACCATCGCCTGATGGTCTAACGCTCCATGCAGTCGTATGCCATGGTGCAAAGCCACATCCTGCTCCTCCGTCTTGGTAGAGTAGTAATAAGGAGTGCCGGCTTCCTCCAGCACCTCCACCGCCTTGCGTCCTTCCGTTGTTCCTCCAAATACCAGTATCATCTTGCTACAAAGGTAGTGCAAATCGAGAGAAATGCAAAATAAATCACGATTTATTTTCATTTCCGAGATGCAGCCTACTTTCGAGACGAAGTCTCAAAGTATTGCAAAATTTCGATTAAGCGAAGAGAAATAAGATACTCGTTTTTTCAATTTATTTCATGAAACATTTGCAGGATACATGGAAAATCGTTACTTTTGCATATTAGGATTATGTAGACAAAAGGTGTATGATGAAGAAATGTTTATTGGTACTGATGGTATTTACAGGTGTGGCATGCAGTACGCTGACACCGGCGGAGAGAGCTGAGAGAGCAGCAAAAAAGGCAGCTTTGGTGGAGAAAGCACTTGCCGACAGGCATTATACCATTGATGTGCAGATGATGTACCCACAACAGGGACCTGCGAGGAATGTCTCTGGTGATTATTCGCTGGAAGTGAGGGGTGATACGCTGATATCGTCTCTTCCTTATTTCGGCAGAGCATATCTGGTGCCATACGGCGGTGGCAAAGGACTGAACTTCTCGGAGCTGATCAGCAACTACGAGGTCACCAAGAAGCCGAAGGGACTGACAGAGATAGCGATAGAGCTGACGAACGAGGAGGACACCTACCTCTACCTGCTGAGCATCTTCGATAACGGCAGTGCGACGATTGACGTGCGCTCCAAACAGCGTCAACCGATATCGTACAGCGGAGAGATGCAAATAGAACAATGAAAAAAGGAAGATTCCCGAGGGAGTCTTCCTTTTTCAGAGGTGCCTGGCGGATTCGAACCGCCGTAGACGGTTTTGCAGACCGTTGACTAAGCCACTCATCCAAGGCACCATTTTGTCTTAGCGGATGCAAAGTTACTACTTTTCTTTGGATTGACAAAATTTTCCACCACTTTTTTTCTTCAACTCACATCCTGGACAACCGGCACAGGGGTCGGGTGGGGCGGAAAATGCCCTGTAAACACGCAGTGCCGCATAGCCAGCGGCAACTGCCAGGATGATGATGACGAGGACTGTCTGCATCGCGATTATAACTTAGACAGCTTGCGGAGCATCAGTTTGTTAATAGCCTGTATCTTGCGTCCGCCCTTCTCGATGTCCTCGCGAACATTATTTATATTATTAAAGAGTTCGCTGAACACGTTCAGCAGGGGATTCGGTTCACTGGTGTCCTCTATGTCCTCGGGATTATATACAATACGGATGCCCAGCGGCTCGATATGCACATCCACGTCCTTGTCAGTAACGATAGGGTCGCCATCGTAATGGATGGCACCTTCCTCCTTGCGGTGGATATGTATGCTGCGTGCCTGGAAAGTCTTGATCTTTGAATTGTTCGCCAGGGTCTTATTGAAGAGGTCGATACTGATCTGTGGTGCTTCCAGGGCATCAAACGGTTCCATGATGATCACGTCCATCACTCCGTCACGCATGGATGCCTGTGGGGCAATATACGCATTATTACCATATTGTGACGCATTGGCGCATGCGATGAGGAACGCCTTGTAGCGGCGAGCCCCCGTCTCGTCCTCCACCTCGTAGGTCTCCGGCTTGTAGTTGAGTCCCTCCTTGAGTACGTTCTCCACATAGGTGATAGGACCCCGTTTGCCTGACTCAGCGAATTTCAGCGAGATGAACGCGTCGAAGCCCATGCCGCAGGTGCAGAAAAAGGGAATGCCGTTGACGACACCATAGTCAAAAGTCTCTATCTGGCACTGGTTGATAATCTGTATTGCCTTTCTGGGATTCATCGGGATGCACAGATGGCGGGCAAGTCCGTTGCCAGAGCCGCATGGGATAATCGCCAGTGCCGTCTGGGTATGCGTCAAAGTGCGTGCCACCTCATTGATCGTCCCGTCGCCACCGACGGCAGCTACGATGTCCACTCCCTTCTTGACACACTCACGGGCAATCTCCATGGCATGTCCTGCATATTCTGTCATGCGGATGTCGGCATCGAAGAGGGTGGTGTCAAGGTCATTCTTGATCAATTCGACGATGTCTTCCTTCTCATGACCACCAGAAATGGGGTTAATGATGAATGTTATGTGTTTCTTCTGACTCATATTCCATGCAAAATTAAGAAATTCGGGAGAATTATCCGACGTATTTGAAATAAATTTCAATAAATTTACGAATTATCTTATAAAATGTGCACTAATTGATAAAATTTGTGTAACTTTGCAGACTGAAAAAGAAAATTAAACGAAACGATACCTAATCGGAATGGGACAGTTACAAGAGAAATACAAGCATTATCGTGAGCCGCAGAAATTTATGGAGGCTGACGTATACCCTTATTTCCGTGCTATTGAGGGAAAACAGGGTACGGAGGTGGAAATGGGCGGACACAAAGTGCTCATGTTTGGTTCTAACGCCTATACAGGCCTGACAGGTGACCAGCGAATCATTGACGCTGCGAAAGCCGCATTGGACAAATATGGTTCTGGTTGTGCAGGAAGCCGCTTCCTCAATGGAACACTTGACCTGCATGTACAGTTGGAAAAAGAGATCTCAGAGTTTATCGGCAAGGATGACTGCCTGTGCTTCTCCACAGGATTCTCTGTCAACCAGGGTGTTCTTGCCATGGTAGTGGGCAAAGACGATTATATTATCTGTGACGATCGTGACCACGCAAGTATTGTGGACGGTCGTCGTCTTTCTTTTGCCAAGCAGTTGCACTACAAGCATAACGACATGGAGGACCTGGAGCGCGTGCTTCAGAAACTGCCCCATGAGGCTATCAAACTGATCGTTGTGGATGGTGTGTTCTCCATGGAGGGCGACCTGGCAAAGCTGCCTGAGATCGTAGAGTTGAAGCATAAGTATAATTGCTCTATCATGGTTGACGAAGCCCATGGCATTGGTGTCTTCGGAAGACAGGGACGTGGCGTTTGTGACCACTTCGGTCTGACGGACGAGGTCGACCTGATCATGGGTACCTTCTCGAAGTCCCTTGCTTCTATCGGCGGTTTCATCGCCTCAGACTGGGACACCATCAACTTCCTGCGTCATACTTGTCGTACCTATATATTCTCTGCATCAAATACTCCGGCAGCTACTGCCGCAGCCATGGAGGCTCTTCACATCATACAGAAGGAGCCCGAGCGTATAGAGGCATTATGGAAGGTGACAAACTATGCTTTGAAGCGTTTCCGTGAGGAGGGATTTGAGATCGGTGACACCGAGAGTCCTATCATCCCGCTTTATGTGCGTGATGTCAACAAGACATTCCTGGTAACTGCCCTGGCTTTCAAGGCTGGCGTGTTTATCAACCCAGTGATACCTCCTGCATGTGCTCCACAGGACACCTTGGTACGTTATGCGTTGATGGCAACACATACGGAAGAACAGGTGGACCGTTCAGTAGAAGCACTGAAAAAGATCTTCGTTGAGCAGGGGATTATAAAATAATTGCGGAAAAATTTGCAAGGGTCACAAAAAATGTGTACCTTTGCAGCCGCAAAAACGAGGTGTAGCGCAGTTGGTAGCGTTCCTGGTTTGGGACCAGGCTGTCGCAGGTTCGAGTCCTGTCACCTCGACCAATGAGAAAACAGACCGTTAGTTCATTAAGAACAAGCGGTCTTTTTTTGCAAAAAGCAAAAGGCAGGAAAGCAGATGAGATACTTTGTGTGGTTTTCATACGACGGGACGAATTACCATGGGTGGCAGTTGCAACCCAATGGGAATACGGTACAGGCAGAACTGCAACGGGCACTGTCTCTGCTGTTGCGTGAGGAAATCACGGTAACTGGGGCTGGCAGGACGGATGCCGGCGTGCATGCCCGTCAGATGGCGGCGCATTTTAATACAGAGGTGTCTTTCGACACTGCTGTACTTGCCAAGAAACTCAACGGGGTACTTCCTGATGATATCAGTGTCGACAGGGTGGAGCAGGTGAGTGATGATCTGCATGCGCGTTTCTCTGCCGTCGCGCGTACCTATTATTATTATATACACACCAGGAAGAATCCGTTTCTGCGTCACTACTCCTTGGAACTGCACTACGTGCTTGACTTTCCGTTGATGAACCAGGCGGCACGTATCCTGATGGAGTATGAGGACTTCGGTGCCTTCTGTAAGGCGGGGAGTGATGTGAAGACAACCATTTGTCATGTGACAAAGGCGGAGTGGATACAGACAGCGGACGATGCCTGGTATTTTGAGATTACTGCCAACCGCTTCCTGCGTAACATGGTACGTGCCGTCGTGGGAACACTGATAGAGGTGGGACGTCACCGGATGACCCTCGATGAGTTCAGGGAAGTGATACTGGGTGGCAGACGTACACAGGCTGGTGAGTCGATGCCGGCAAAGGCACTGTGTCTGGAAAGGGTTCGATATGACGAAATATCCAAATAAATTTGGTATTTCGTTCAATTTGGATAAATTTCTCACGCTCAAGAATACAAATTTATTTGCATTCTCTTCGCTTAATCGAAATTTTGCACTACCTTTGAGACTTCGTCTCGAAATTACTCTCGTTCGAGAAAACTCAAATAAAATTTGGTTTTCTTCTCACTTATTCGTAATTTTGCACCTCGAAATGGAACAAGTAAAGGCAGCATTGTTTGACTTGGATGGCGTGGTGTTCGATACAGAACCGCAATATACGGTATTTTGGGGAGCACAGTGCAGGGAGTTTCATCCTGAGCATCCGGGACTGGAACATGAGATAAAAGGACAGACCCTTGACCAGATTTATGACACATGGTTTGATGGAGAACTAAAGACTGTTCGTCCTGTGCTTACGCAGCGCCTGAACGATTTCGAGCGTGACATGGACTATTCATATATCGCAGGTTTTGAGGACTTTATCGCTCGTCTGCACAAGCAAGACATTAAGACGGCTGTGGTGACCAGTTCTAACCAGCAGAAGATGGATAGTGTGTATCGCAAGCATCCGGAATTCCAGAGTTTGTTTGATGCCATCCTTACTTCCGAGGATTTTGAATACTCCAAGCCTCATCCCGATTGTTACCTGAAGGCTGCTGCCCGTTTTGCGGCAAACCCTGAGGAATGTATGGTCTTTGAAGACTCGTTCAACGGGTTGAGATCGGGTAGGGCTGCCGGCATGACCGTCATCGGACTTGCCACCACGAATGCCGCAGAGGCGATAGCTCCATTATGTGACCGGGTAATTAAAGATTATCTCGAAATCTCGAATCTCGGAATCTCGAAAAATAACAAAATAACAAAATAAATAAAAAAACTATGGCAGGATATTTAGTCAGTGACACACGTAAAGTGACGACACACCGTTTTATTGAGATGAAGCAAAAGGGAGAGAAAATCTCCATGTTAACCTCATACGACTTCACAACGGCAGGAATTGTCGACCGTGCAGGTGTTGATGGTATATTAATAGGTGACTCCGCATCGAACGTGATGGCTGGTAACCAGACAACACTACCGATGACAGTAGACCAGATGATCTACCATGCCCGTTCAGTGGTACGTGCCGTCAATCGTGCCTTGGTAGTATGTGACATGCCCTTCGGAAGTTACCAGGTGAATGCGGCAGAGGGTGTGACGAATGCCATCCGCATCATGAAGGAGAGTGGTTGTGATGCCCTGAAGTTGGAAGGTGGTGTGGAGATTGCAGATACCGTGAAGCGTATCCTCGACGCCGGTATTCCTGTGATGGCACACTTAGGACTGACTCCACAGAGCATCAACAAATTCGGAACCTATGCCGTGCGTGCCAAGGAAAAAGAGGAAGCTGACAAACTGATGTCAGATGCTAAGTTGATGGCTGAGATAGGATGCTTTGCCGTAACTCTGGAAAAAGTTCCTGCCCAGCTCGCCGCTGAGGTTTCCAAGGAGATCAGCGTGCCCACCATCGGTATCGGTGCCGGTAACGGTACTGACGGACAGGTTCTTGTCATTGCTGATATGCTGGGAATGACACAAGGTTTCTCCCCCCGCTTCCTGCGCCGCTATGCCGATCTGAACACGGTGATGACCGATGCCATCGGCAGTTATGTCACAGATGTGAAGAGCGGTGACTTCCCCAACGAAAGTGAATCATACTAAATGAATAGTCAGAACACCCCCGTACACGTCAAACTCTGGCATCGTGAGTTCTGGCAGCTTGCCATTGCCAACCTGTTTCTCTCGATGTCCGTGTATATGCTCATTCCTGTGTTGCCCCTATGGCTGATGCAGGAAGAGAACTTCTCATTGCTGGAGACAGGACTGTCCATGGGTGTGTTCGCCTTGGGGCTGTATCTGTTGGGACCTTTTGTCTCCTTCCTGGTACAGCACTATCGCCGTAACCAGGTATGCCTGTGGTCCATCATCTTGCTGATAGCCAGTGAGGGAGTGCTGTGGTATATCAACACGCTGAAGAGTGAGTTTGTGGAGTTTGGACTCATCATGCTGCAGCGGTTCTCGTTCGGTGCTTTGTTTGGATTAGCACAGATGGTTCTTGCCAGCACGCTGGTGATAGATACTTGTGAGTCGTTCCAGCGGACAGAGGCAAACCATAGTGCCTCTTGGTTTGGACGTTTTGCGTTCTCATTAGGTCCGCTGGCAGGTATTCTGCTCCACCGTCAGTGGGGATTTGACACCGTCATCATGGTGGCAATGGGACTTGCCATTGCTGCCTTGTTATTAATAAGGATGGTTGATTTCCCTTTCCGTGCCCCGCAGGATCATGTCCATCTGTTCAGCTGCGACCGTTTCCTGTTAGACAGGGGAGGAGTACTGTTCGTCAATCTTCTGTTGATTACCATTGTCATCGGCTTATCCATCGGACAGATGACGACCATAGAAGAGTTTGGGATGATGATGACCGGATTCCTCCTGGCACTTCTTGCCCAGCGCTTTATGTTCCGTGACGCAGAACTGAAGAGCGAGGTGGTGACAGGATTAATCCTGCTGTTGGCTGCCTTATTGATAAACATGACACAACACACCTTAGCGGCGACTTTCATATCCTCAACATTCGTGGGTATGGCAACAGGTATCGTAGGCACCCGTTTCCTGCTGTTCTTTATCAAACTCAGCAGACACTGCCAGCGGGGAACCTCGCAAAGCACGTTTATGTTGTCATGGGAGACAGGACTCTCCTTGGGTGTCGGACTGACTTATATGTTAGCAGACTGGCTGCCCAGCCACACCAATACCGTGGCTCTGGTACTGACCGTCATCGCACTGCTGATGTATAACACACTGACACATAACTGGTTCCTGAGGAATAAGAACCGCTGATTTAACCTCTTCCACATAATGCTGCATACGGACAGTTCCGGCAAGTCCTTTGGTCCTCAACAGGACTGAAAGGTGTCTCTGGGTTGAACATCTCGTCGACACATGTCCTTAGCATCTCCTTGAAGGCAGGGATGAATGGCTGCACATCAGTTATTTTGTCCTTTCCAAAGCAAAGAGTCGGGTCATAATTCTCGCCTGCCGAATGCTGGATGAAGAGTAGGGCAGGACTGACGGGCGACTGGTCAGGATTCAACTGTTTACTCTCTCTGACGATACTGCTATATAACAAGGCCTGGAGGTAATAGCCGTTATGTGACTCATTACTTGCGAAAATGCTCTCGACATCCGGCAGGAAGGTGAGTTTACCTCCCCCCGTCTTATAGTCAATGACACGGATATATTCCTGCTGGTCCCTCACCACAGCATCCAGGCGGTCGATACTTCCACCGACCGTCGTTGTGAAAGAGGTGTCGCCCTGGTGTACCGTCCAGTCATCTACCACCTCATACTCCAAGGCATGAATAGTAAAAGGAGCCAGTTCCAGGTCCAGTCTCAGCAACTGCCGTACATAGTGGATGATCACTTCCCTGTTGATGAGTTGCAGACCACTATAGTCCTTCTGATTCGGTATGTTTTCGTGGAATGCCTTGTCGACAGCCAGCTCGATAGCCACTTTCGACTGCAAGACCTGTTGTATCTGCTGACGCTCAATGCGGTGTCCTCCCTGTTGCATCATCTGCTGATAAAGATACTGGGAGGCGGCATGGAAGACAATGCCGAAGATACGGTCGTCGATTTGCAGTTCCTCATCATCCATTTCCTTCAGTCCTCCCACATAACGGTAGAAGAAACTCAGCGGGCAGCGCCGGTAGGTGTTGATCGCCGTAGGTGTCAGAAGCGCATGACAGGAGTCAGGTTTCTTAGAGAAACGCTCCATAAGGATGTCCATGACAGCAGGAGACTTCATTACAGGCTCAGGCTTTCTTACACTTATCTGCTGTCCTGCCTTCAAGGCATACTGACGAATAGGATGCCCGCTCTCCACCAGCAGTTGGAGCATGAAGCGGCTCATCTCACCGGTATGCCCATCGTCCGTCGCATTATTATAGACCAGTGTGATATCTGAGGCACGTTGCAGGATGCGATGAAAATAATAGGCATAGATGGCAGTCTTGTGGTCTATGGTCGTCAACTCGTATGCCTTGCGGAGACTGTGCGGAATGAAAGAGCTGTCATTTACCCCTTTCGGCATGTTCCCCTCATTGCAGGAAAGCAACAGGACATGGTCGAAGTCAAGGTTACGTGACTCCAGCACACCCATGATCTGGACACCCTCGGCAGGTTCTCCATGGAAGGGGACGGAAGTCGACTGTATGAGTTGATGCACCAGTCGTTGCAGGGTGGTGAGGTCTACTGTCAGGTCACCGCTATGAACCAGCGTCGCCAGACGGTTGATGAGGGTGTACATCCGAAACAGGGACTCATCACGCAGGGATGCGGTCTGTTCCGTAGTATCATCCTGACTCGCCTGCTGAGCAATATGGCGCAACAACCGGGCTATCCACTGCAGGACAGGCTCTGTCTGGAAAATACCATCTGACTCACAACCCGTCAACAGCTCATCCGTCAGATACCTGTAATATGGATGGCGGCGGACTGCTGTCATCAGCCGATGCCGGTAGCCTCCTGCCTGAAGTGCCATTAATTGTTTGACCAGAGAGGCTGCGGGTGTCAGCGACAGCGGATAGCCTGTGGTGACGTTTACCTTCTCCACCTCCTGTGGAATACTGTGAATGACGACGGGCAGCAGTTGTTCGTCACAAAGGATAATGGCAGTGCGTTTGCCGTCAGCATACCGCTGATGCTCCTTCAGCCACGTGCTGACATAGCGCGCTTGAATATTTTCTGTCGGAGCAGAGATATAACTGATTTCCTTGGGGTTCTGGAACGACCGGTATATATCGTTCTCCTGACGGTCCAGCTCATTAGGGAATTCATCCAGATATTGAGAAAGGAAATGACCTGCCTCATGCGTCATGTAATAATCATCGTAGTCCCAATAGAAAAAAGCCTTGCCTTCTCTCTTCAGACGCTTGAAGAACACTCTCTCAACAGGATGCAGGAGGTTGAATCCCACAAAGATATAACGGTCATACTCCCATACCAGTCGCTCGTCAGTGGCGACTTGCCGGTATAACGCTCCCTCATAGGCAAGGTTCTGTCGCTCCAACCGTTGGTTGAAGTCATGGTATATCTCAGCGAAATGGCTCCATAATTTCAGGAACCGCTCTTTCAACTCACTGTTATGGTCATCAGAGAAATTACTGAAGAACTGCTTGATGATAGCTCTCTGCTCGTCGGTCAGATAGCTAACATCGTCCAGTTCGTGCAGGTCACGGAGATTGGCAAATACCCGGTCAGCATCTGCCATGTTTTTGTCGATATCGTCAAAGTCGGAGAGGAGCAACTGCCCCCAGCCGTAGAAGTGGTCAAGGGTCTCGTCAATATCTGTACAGCTGACATATGAAAGATGGAGGTCACATACCAGTTTGATAGGGTCCGCGATGATGCGACTGGTGTGTGACGTGAAGAGGTCGCTGATGGTGATATAGGCAGGGCTCCAGACAGGCTGGCTGGACAGACGTGCAAGATGCTCGTTGATAAACAGCGCTGCACGTTTGTTGGGAAAGACGATTGCCGTGCGGGAGAGGTCATTGCCATACTTTTTCAGGATATCCTCTGCGACATATTCCAGGAATGTTTTCATCTGACTGATTCTATTTGATTGCTATACACATACCATAGGTAACCTTCCACATTTGGATGTCCCATCTTCTCAAGTAACGTCATGTATTCCCTGACTTGCTCCTGGTATTCCGGACGAGGATGACCGAACTTGAAGTCGACGACCACCATCCGGTTACCATCATACATCACACGGTCGGGACGGCGTTCGCAAACCTGATGGTCCTTGGTGAACAGGATAGAGCACTCATTATACAAGGTCCATTTGCCTGAGAACCATTCTCTGACACGAGGGTCTTCCAGCCGTTTGCTGAGAAGGGCAGACAATTTAGCCGCAGTGATATCCTCGTCATAGAGAATACCGTCTTGCTCCAGTTTCCGCAGCGCCCCTTCCACATCCTCCAAGGTATGTATCGTGGAGAACACATGATGAAGGACACTTCCTGTTTTGATATAACTCTGTTGCGCAGACTCCTCATCCGACTCCACGAACTCACGGCTTTTGTTGCTCTGACGGAACTCCGTCTTACTGCCGAAGACAGTCATCTCGACAGGTATCTGCTCAGAAGATTGCAAGAACACATTGTCTGACGCCTGCTTCTCCTCCTCACTTTCCGTATAGAGTGTACCGTATGAGAAGGTGATGTCCGACTGCTCATCCTCCACGCCATCAAGTACGGCACCGTCCAATGTCAGTTCCGGGAGTACCTGCTCTATCAGTGCCGAGCGGGTGTTTTTCGCCTTCCGCTTGCCGATGACAAAGAGATTCTTGCAGGCACGGGTAAAGGCGACATACAAAAGGTTGAGGTTGTCGACCGTCAACTGCAGATGCTCGTTCTGGTAATCCTGCTCATAGATGGTACCTATTAATTTCTGATTATAGTCTATAGGGGCGACAGGCAGCTGGCTGAATGGTTCTTCCTGTGGCTCACACCAGATGATATCCCCACGCTCCAGTTTCCAGTCACAGAAGGGCAGTAGCACATGCTCAAACTCCAACCCCTTACTCTTATGGATGGTCAGTATGCGGATGCCATTCAGTTCATCACTCTGAATCGTTTTCTTATACAGCTCTGTCTCCCAGGTCTCAATGAATGCGTCGATGTCGGTACTGTTGTCTTTCGTGAATGCCATCAGACAGTCATAGAAAGCACAGACATAAGCGCTCTGGTCCTTCAGGCGGTGGAGTTCAAAGATGATATAGAGCTGTTCCACCAACTCATAGAGAGGCAGCATCAACAGTTCGTCAAAATGGGCGATATACGCTTCTGGCAACAGTCCGTCAGGCTCGATATTCTTGCTTAATAGTTCCGCATCCGTACCACTCTCGCCGAGTACATCCCGATGGAACGACTTGATGAGATACGCCTTCGCCAGGGAGTCTGTCGGGTGCGTGAGCAAATGGAGGGCATGGATCAGTAGCTGGACGGAGACAGAGGCTTCCAGGCGGAAAGCCTCGTCACTGACAACATTCACCTCCGGCAGTTCCTCTAAGAGATAATTGGCAATGAGGGTGATGATGTCATTCGTGCGTACTAAGATAGCAATCTTGTTTTGCGAGACACCTTGTTCCAAAAGTGACAGGACGGTATCCTTCAATTGCTCCAAGGTACGTTCCCGGTAGTCGGCGGCGGGAAGGAGGCGGATATCCACATATCCTTTCCTGTCACGATGGTCCGGGATATGCTGACAGACATCATCATAGGCATTCCGCAACTGTTCGGCACCTGCCCCGTTCTGTTCCTTGAGACCATCATATTCCTGCTGGGTAGCTACGGTGAAGAAAGCATTATTGAAAAGGATGATGTTACGCTCGGAGCGATAGTTGGTCTGTAACGGTCTTACCTCCATCATCTCTTCGGGAAACTGCCGCTCAATATGGTTGAGCAGCCGCCAGTCGCCAGAGCGCCAACGGTACACGCTCTGCTTGACATCGCCCACGATCAGGTTTTCTGACCCCACATGACTCATACACTCCTGCATCAGGACTTTAAAGTTCTGCCACTGCACCGTGCTGGTGTCCTGGAACTCGTCGATCATCACATGATGAAGCTGGGCACCAATTTTCTCGAAGACAAAGGGAGCATCACTGTCCTGGATGAGGGAATGCAGCAGATGCTGGGTGTTACCCAACAGGAAGACATTCGCATCGTCATTAATATCTTTAACCTTCTGCTCTATACTGCTGAGAAGACGGAGGTTATTAAGATGGCTAAGTGTCAGGTTAGCCGACTGAAACAGTTTCCACTGCTTCTCCCTTTCCTGCTCCGTATAGCGAAGCATAGGAATCAGCACCTGGTCGGCAAGCACATACAACTCTTCGGCACGCGGATGGTCTTTCTTATACCAGTTCTCAGGAGCTTCCATCGCTTTGGCTGCGGTGGTGTTGAGAATGGAGTTGTCGAACTGTCCGTTCCTGATCTTCATAAAATAAGAGGAGACGCCACGCGTAGTATTCTTAATGTCAGCAACAGAGAACCCTTCCTCCTCTAACGTGTCAAAATAGGTGGAGGCTATGGTCAGCATCCTCTCTTTGGCACCGTCACGGAGCTGGCGTAAGGTCTTTGTGTATTCCTCAAAGAAACCCTCCTCAGCCATCTTCTCATTCAGCTCCTTCCTATGCTCCTTGTAATAGTCACGGAAAATAGTCTTGCCGAAGTTTTTTATCTCACGGATGAAACTGGTCTTCTTCTCGTCGTTGTTGCTCCAGCTCTTCTCATCACTGAGACTGTCCATGATATAATGGAGCAGCCATTGCAGGATGACATCCGTGTGCTTGAGGTTGTCTATCAATTGGTCGACAGCCAATTCCTCCACCTGGTCACCACTGAGTCCCACCCGCAGGTTTGCCGTCAGGTCCAGTTCGCGGGCAAGGTTCCTAAGCACACTCTGGAAGAACGCGTCTATCGTCTGCACACGGAAACTGTTGTAGTTATGCAGAAGGAGTTTCAATGCCTCCCCGGCACGCTCACGGATAAGCTGTTCGGGCAGTCCCGTCTCTTCCTTCACCTTCCGGGTATAACTCTTGGAGTCAGGCAGTTCCTTCCATATACCATACAACTGGCTCAGTATGCGCATCTTCATCTCTTCTGTCGCCTTGTTGGTAAAGGTGACAGCAAGGATGGTGCGGTAGTTGAGTGGGTTGATCACCAGCAGTTTGATGTATTCAGTAGCAAGCGTGAAGGTCTTGCCGCTGCCTGCACTTGCCTTGTATACGACTAATGACTTTCTGTTATTCACCATTTTCTGAACAGCTCAAAGGTTAGTTTTATTCCAAATCTGTTGTATTTGGTATTCAGGAAACTGGCAAAGGCACCGATGGACAGGAACTGGGTCTTCACACCATATCCGACCTCGAAATAGGGACGGGTATGCTTGATGGACAGGAAGCTGAAATAGATTCTCTCGTTTTCAATAAACTTACCGATAAACGGCAGGAATGAGCAGACGAGCAGGGGGGACTCATAGGATGTGTTGACACGGTAGTAATACCTTGAGGTGTTATACCATGTACTGTTGAGCAGCTGGAAATTACCTGTCCAGTCATCTTCCCATCCTCCGGGGAGATTATGGTCACGGAAATTGGTGTAGTCGAGGAAGTAGGAGGTCTCGGTATTGGTATAGAATCCGAATCCGCCTTTCAGGTTGATAAGGCGCAGCCGGTCCAGCTTCAGTTTATGGCTCACATCGAACTCAAAGCGCCCATACTCTAAGTTGGAACCCAGGATATTCTTGAAACTTTGCTCGTAATTCAGCGTGAAGTAAGGACCCTTCCTCCATGGAGTGACGTGGAAGGTAAGGGTAGGGGCAAAGCTTCGGTACCGGGTGGGCAGGTCCAGCTCGTCCATACCTGACACGTTCTCCGGTTTACGGAAGTGGTAAACGATACCGCTTTTGATCTCCAGCCAGTCGAAGGCTACGACATTGTTAATGACCTTGATATAGTTATCCGTGAAATAGTCCAGATGGTATTTCTCAAACTCACGGTCTACTTCAATCTCAGGATAGATGTCCTTGAGTGCTTCCAGGATACTGTTATTATAGATTCGGTTACCATTGGCAAATACGATCTCCGCATAACCGTTCCGCTTGGGGTTATAGTTCATGCGGATAGGGGTGTAGTGGTAGAACTGCTTGATCTTGAAGTTGTAACCGATTTCCGGTTTTATCGTCAGATAGCGTTTCTTGTTCCATTTGTACCTGAGACCTAACTGTATCTTATACGAGAAGCCATTGCTGTGACTGTAGCTGACATACTGCGGATTGATGATCGGTGACAGGCTGAAGTCTGCCCCCAAAGCATCCGCATGAGAACTGGTTACTAACTTGTCACCGATATCCCATAGCACATCGCCCAGGGAGCGTCTCTTCTTATGAAGCGTATCAGCCTCCTCCTTCTCTTTTTTCCTTTGTGCCTCTTCTCTTTCCTGCTCTTTCTCCAAGTCATATTTCTTGTAAATCTCCTTTTCGTCCGCCCGGAGCTGAACCGTCCGCAAGGTGTCCATCCTTTGACGGTCATTTACCTCGTTAAGGGAGTCGGGAAGGGTAGTGGGGGCATCGTATGTTGCCAGGAAATGGGAAGTCACTTTGTTGCCGATAAACTTGAAGTTCATGTCTGACTTGCAGCGCAGGGGGATAATGGAACTGCTTCCGTCATCGCTGTATGTGACATCAACATGGAATTTAAGCATGTCGAACTCTCCGTCGTAGGTGGTATACACCACACGCCCCGTCAGTCGGTCAACCAATGCGTATCCCTTGACCAGCTGGGTGTTGGACAGTTTCGGACGGAATGACACATGGACCAGATTGCCGCTGTCGTTCTCTATCTTATAGCGATAATAGATACGGTTACTGCGATAGAAAGGGGAGAGCAGCTTCTCCTCATAGATGGTCATGTCGTAGATGTTGGGGGTCAGGTAGTCCATAAAGACCTCACTGACCTGCCTGTCATGCGGAATGGTGTTACTGATGATCTGCGGCTTGGTGGTAAAGGTGTGCGAGTCCTCGATATCTGTCCTGCCATAGATCTCTGATATATACAGCCGGTCACCTTTGGCAAACGCATACAGGGTAGGCACGAGGAACATGGTGAAATTGCGCCGCTCCGTATTGAGCGTATACCTCATATAGGTGTTCATGCTTTTGCCACCTATATAATGCGCATAGTTACGTCTGTAGCTCCATACCTTCTCGAGTATCGTGGAGTCGGACTTTGCTTTTGAAAAACAAATGGCAGGCATGAATAGAAACATGCCTACCATTAATATTCTGGTATAGGTTCTGTCATTCACACCCCAAAATTACTAAAAAATTCTGAGGCAGCAAATTTTTAACCTAAATATTTCATCAAAATACGTGCATTCCCAGATTCACGGAGCTTCGCAATGCTCTTCTCACGAATCTGACGCACACGCTCACGGGTCAGTCCCAGACGGTCACCAATCTCCTCAAGACCCTTCTCATGACAACCGATGCCGAAGCACTCACGGATAATGGTGATCTCACGGTCCTTCAGTACTTTCTGCAGAACGGTGTTAAGTTCCTGAGCCATCGACTCATGGTCTACATGCCGGTCAGTACGGGAGTCCTCACCGCTTGCCATCACGTCAAGCATACAGTTATCCTCGCCGTCCTGGAACGGTGCGTCGATAGACACATGATGACCGTCAGCCATCAGGCTCTGTCCAATCTTCTCCTCGTCAAGGTTTGTTGCCTCGCTCAGCTCAGAGACGGACGGATGGCGCTGGTTCTCCTGCTCAAACTTATTAATCTCGTGGTTAATCTTATTCAGGCTGCCCACCTGGTTCAGCGGGAGCCGGACAATACGGCTCTGCTCGGCAATAGCCTGGAGAATACTCTGGCGAATCCACCATACAGCATACGAGATGAACTTGAAACCACGTGTCTCATCGAATTTCTGTGCGGCTTTTATCAAGCCGATGTTACCCTCGTCAATCAAGTCAGTCAGCGTCAATCCCTGATGCTGGTACTGCTTAGCTACCGATACTACAAATCGCAAGTTTGCCGTTACCAGCTTGTCTTTGGCACGCTCACCCTCAGGACCGCCTTTGCGAATTTTCTGAGCCAGCTCGATTTCCTCATCAATGCTGATCAGTGGTGCACGACCAATTTCCACCAGATATTTATCCAGTGCCTCACTTGAGCGATTCGTAATACTCTTTTGAATCTTTAATTGTCTCATTTAAACTTTTCTCTTTTTCCTTAACTGCTTGAAAATCAAGCTTCTGTATTATATAATACCGTAAAACGATGCAAAATTACAAAAAATATCAATACGTTGTTCTCCTGACACCTTATTTTTTATATTAAAAAAGTTTAAACGGAAAATCCATGCCACACTTTTGCGTATGGCATTTGCCGTCCTTGTTTTCGTTTTCACGGTCTTTGTACTCTCGTCCCACGAGCAATACGAACAAATTTTTATATTTGTATATTTCGTAACTTTGTTTTGCATGCTTTTTGCCGAAATTTGTATTATATAAGGTAATGTTACGAAAAAAGGTTGTAAAGAACAACGGTTTTTGGAAGATTAACGCAATTCGGCCCCGTCCACGGCAACAAAGAATACTAATAGGAAAAGAAAATGCCAGATAGTCAGGTGATAACACCGAAACTAATCAGCATACATTTCCTGTTCGTCAGCCCCAGCCATCCTCAAGAACTTATTCGTCTGGGCTGCCACAGAGAGAATTTCTTTAGCAATTTCTTTCTGTTTCTCTGGATCACTCTCGTTTTCATACAAAGAGTTCAATTCGGCCATTCTCGCATCCAGCTCTTTCACCTTGGCCCTTGCTTTTTCTTTTAAAGTCATATTCTCTAAAAATTTTAAATTCTCATGATGTTTCATTCTGGGTTTGTCCCATGACTTTCGCTCATATTAAGATGTTTTTTATATATGAACTATTCGGGAAATAATTCAATAATACTGCGTTAAAAAGTCATAATGCCAATGCTAATAGGAATAGTAAGATTAAGATAATCCAGGCGATTACCCTTAAGCATGACCCCCAGCCATCAAGCAACAACTCAAAGATACTTCCTATCCCCTTGAATATCCAGCCAAGAATGCCCCCACCAGTAAAGACGATGAGCACCAACACGATGAGGCCTATGATTGCGAGTATCTCCATTCTTCTTTAAACAATTCTTGGCAGCACGTTCTTTATAACGGGAATGACATACTCGTTATAAGCAGTTTCAAGAAACAGCTTCTGACTTTCTTCATTCAAACCCAGGAAAGATTGCGCGTCAGGAACATCTATCGCCGTCCTGTACGTTTTCGACTTTTCATGATAGCTGAAGCCTTTTGGCAATTTGTCTTCTATTGTGCTGTCAAGCCGTTTCCCCCCGAAGTTGAAATACAACGTTAGCTGACGACCTTCTTTCAGCTTCTTCATCCCCAAAGGGTACCATCCGAAATCAACACCTCGCTGCCATTTCTTGTCTCTGATGCTAATATAGTAGTAGTTGAAATGATGGTTGAGGTGATACTCCCCGATGACGGGGTTCTTCCCTGAGCAGAAAAAGTGCTTTGTCACGTTTAGCAACACGCTCATCAGCTGCTCATTCTTCAAGTCAATCACGTTTTTCAATTTCTCCCACACTTTCACCATTGCCCAGGTATCAAGTTTGCAGTAGTCGAGGAGAGCCTGGCGACTGGCTTTGGCTTCTTCTGGCTCCATATCTTTGATGCGGGGGAAGATGGTCATCGCATCACCGCCGTTCTGACAACGTTCGTCGAGGTTGTGATAATCTAGTTCGGAATCATTGGGGAATAGGGCCGGCAGCACGCTCTTGATAGAGAACGAACCACCCATTGCCGGCACATAGTAGTCGCCAGCACGGAATGGGTCAATCAAATCCTTGATGTTATCAGCAATGTTCAACAAGTGCGGAGCGAGGTCGGGGTACAAAGATGCCAACTCACGTATACGCCCACACTCGAACATCTTATTAAATGCCAACGTACAGACATCTTTTGGAATGTCTTTGCAGAGTTGTTCTGCCAAAGCACGACGCGGATCACTGCCGTCGCTTGGAGCCAAGTATTCTTTGTGCGTAATATAGTTGGCTATTTTATGCAGTTTCAGTTTTCTTCCTTTACTCTCCAGCTCAACAACCTTTGTGGTGCTCTCCTTCTCCTTGATGTGCAGCGAGTATTGGAAGGTTACCTGTGCATAGACCTTTGCACCATCGTATTGAGGCACGGCATCCTGCATCGTCTCGAAATCAAGGAAATAAAGCGGATATGAAAGCTTGTTGAGGAACTTGCGGATTCCCTCAGAGTTGATGAACTCCCTACCCGTCAGTGCTGCCTCTATCTGCATATTCTGAATAGGGCCGATGTCTGTCGAGCGCAAATCATCAAATGTGATGAGTCCCTGATGGTAGTAGTCCAATTTCTTCTTGAAGGTAAAACCACCACGCCCTTTACCGCCATAGAGATCGAACACCGATGGCGACGGTACACCATGCTGATGCTTGCAGTAGTTCCAGAATGCACATCCGTTGGGCTTCATGCAACACTCAGAAAGATTGATGTCGGGCTCCTGCTCGCTGTTGATAACATTCAAGGCTTGGCTCACACGTGCCTGCACCTTCAGGTATTCATTCTCCACCATCTCCTTCATGTCATTGACGACGAAGAGCTGCTGGATGTCGAGTTCACCCTGTCTTACATAGTCGCTGTTGAGACAGACAAGGAAAGTGCCGGTGACACAGATGCCACATTGCTCCAGCACCCATTTCTGATAAGCAATATCGGGCGCATATTTCTCCAGCTTTGCCTCCTGGCCGTTGAACTCAGGGAAGCTGGTGCTCTTCACTTCGTAGATGGCCCAGCCCCCATTCGTTTTGCGCAGGATGTCTACGGCACAATAGCCTCCCTCGCAGATAAACGAAGCCTCGCAGATGTTCTCCACGCCCTCATCCATCCATTGGCGCGTCTGCTCTGCCATCTTGGTAAGGTCAAGGCTGCCATCAGCCTTCTCTGCATGCGCCTCCTTGAAGTCGCCAAAGAGCCCCATTGCCAGGTCGCCCACCAAATTTCCCTGTGCAAAACGTGCCTGCAGGCCAGCATCCACAGTGGCCTCTTCTGGCTTATACACCTTCAGCCACAAGTTCTTCGGACACTGGCAGAAGGCCGTATAACGTGTTTTTGACAGTCCTTTCATAATACATTGCTTTAAGTTTCGGCATAGATAGTCATTTCTCCGCAATAATTCAATCGTTTAACGATATTTAAGATTGAGGCTCAGTCCAAAATCCACCCATCAGCCACCAGTTCCTCCATCGATTCATAGTGAGCGATGATTGTTCCTTCTTCCATCTTCTCATATTGGTCATCATCTTCTGACAGGAAGACGTCCTCTGGAATAATGCGGATGTTGTATTTGTAGTCATGCACATCAGAGCTGCTGATGTACGGAACCATACCTTCGGGAACGCCTTCGTGGTGGGCTTTAAAAGCCGGTGTCGGAGGCGTCCAATTGTCGTAAATCTCTTGCAACATCGTGAGTTGCCTTTCTTTTTCCTGGTCCATAGTTACTTATTTCTTCTTTGATTCAATGGTTTGAATGATACTTTGGCGAATCCACCAAACAGCGTATGCAATAAACTTGATGTCGACATTGAGGTCATATTTCACTGCGGCTTTCCTCAATCCTTCAGTTCCAGCCTCAATCAGTTCTTCGAGCGTCAGCCCCTGCTTCTGATACTGATTAGCCACACTGACCACAAACCTCATATTTGCCTTTTCCAGCTTACGCATCTCCTCGCTGTCGGTACCTTTCTCTTGCACTGCCTTGAACAGTTCAAGTTCTTCCTCGTGAGTCAGCAAAGACGTGCGACCAATCTCATTAAGTAAATCATCTAAACTTTGCTTCTTCTCCTTTGACAGCAAATATTGGAGCACACTCTCCCAGTCGGGAAACTGCTCTGAGCCGAACTCAATCCATTCGCCTGCAAACTCGCTGGTGCCGTTCTTCCCGCGGTCGTCAATCAGATAGTCACCCTGGCAGAGTTCCTTGTGGTGCGAGATGATGAGCCGCTTGTGGAATACGTCATCAAGATACTTCGTCACCCACGCCAACTTGTCCGACCAAGCCGACGGATTATTCCACGGCGCCGTAGAGAGGATGAACAGGTCGTAATGCTTCTGCAACTCATGCACAGCCTCAATGGCCCCCTCCATCGGCTTCATTTTGGCGAACAAACCAGGAATCTCATCCAACCGTCCGGCATATTCTGCCTTAATCTCATCACTCATCTGGTCGAGTCCCGACTGGAAGTCCACTAGCACATTGTCCATGTCAATAAATACTCTCTTCATCTTTAACCTTTTTATTGGTTTTCGATGATAATATAGTAACTATTGGAGAAAAATTCAAAAATCACAGCAACTTTTTTTCAATGGGCACTTCTTGCACTGATTTTCTTTCCCTCTTTATTCCATGTGAATATCCAACTGCCTTTGCGACTGGTGATGGTGCTGTTGGAGACACCAACGATCTCACCAACGTTCGAAACACTCATTGTTTTCAGCGTCTTTCCCTTGGCATCGCAGATGTAGTAGTAGGAATAGCGTTTCGACACGAAGAAGTCACTGCCCCAGCCTTTGAGTTCGCCCACGCTACTGCGCGAGAGTCCACCGATACGCTTGTCCTGCTCATCATAGACGTAGTACCAGTTCTTCGTCTCCTCGATATACGATATCTGCTGTCTCTGACTCTGCGCCTGAACAGCCAGCGTCACAAATAGTAATAGGATGGTGAATAGTTTCTTCATTGCACGTCTTTCTTTTACATGGTCGTTTCCTGATACGACTCCCCGTTCTCAAACACATCATCCACCCACCAGTCGGCTTCTTCTGCTGTAACGTCGCCCTTCTCGTATTCCTCATAGTCATAGGGAATACACACAATCTCAGCAGCCACATCGCCCTTTTCAATGTCGATGTTCCTGAATCCGAAGATTGCACATTCATCACTCGTTACCCGATACCCCTCCGCTTCCATTTCAGGCAGCACCTCCACTATCGGTCTTTCTATGTATTTACTCCAGTCTTGCATAATACGTTTTCTACTAATATAGTAACAATCGAAGATAATCTTATCTATCCCAAAACCCGTCATCATACTCGCAGACGACCTTGCCGGTGGGGTCTTTGACTTGAAACGATTTCACTGTGCCGGTGGCGAGGAAATCCTGAATGAGTTCTCGGATGGCATCTACGAAGTCATCCTCGTCTTCTAATTCCGCGAGACTATTTATCTCGTCATCAGAGGCATAGTCGAAATTGTAGACGTCTTTTGGCATGATCATGCTTCCTGGGTCTGTGTTCCATTCCACGTAATCGGCATGTAATGTTTTAAGGTAGTCGACTATATACATATTATTTGTCTTTAGTTGCTCATGCGGTAAATCAATAGCAAATATAGTCATTTCTTACCGAAAAAACGACTATTTAACATCATTTAAGGGGAGGCGACGAATTTTAGCAGAAAAGTTGCTATATTTGCGCCTTGAAAGCGCGAAACTGAAAACAATATATAGAACCTCGCGATGTACAGGCAATCGCTATACTAACTTATGGCAAAATATGAAATTAAAGACGGAGTGGGCATCATTCCTGAAGGTACAACTGCGATTCTTCCTAAGGCATTCGATGCATGGATGTTTAAAGAGTGTGAGAAAGAATTGAAGAAGGTTTCAATTCCTGATTCAGTGACAGAGATTGGGCATTATGCTTTCCGTAACTGTAGAAATCTTGTGAGTGTAGAAATACCTGAATCGGTAATAAATATAGGTCATCATGCATTCGCTGGCTGTTGGAGTCTAAAAGAGATCAAACTCCCATCTCATCTGAAAGAACTATCCAATTATCTTTTGGAAAGGAGTAAAGTTGAGTCTATTGACATCCCGTCTGAGGTTGAAAGTATTGGAGAAGGAGCCTTCTTGGGGTGTGATGCATTAGCTTTAGTCAAAATAACTGGCAAGCTGAAAAGTATTGGATGGCACGCATTCAAGGATTGTACAGCCCTCAAGGATAAATCCTTTATGGAGAAGATGGAATACCAGTTCGTAAAACACAACTTTGACAGCAGTTGGTACGATGCTCTTGCAAAGTGTGTTGAGAATGATGGTGACACCACTAAGTTTGACAATGATGTTGTTTCTGTACTGAAGCATACAGAAGAGTGGCACTTGTATGCAAATGAGGTGAATTACGATGAAGCAGGCATCTGGGTGCACAATGATGATGAATACCCTTTCCACTTTACTGTTGTCAAAAAAGGCGGGGAGGTGGTTATAGAGTACATCTAAGTATTTTGGCATTTAGCAAAATCAGATCTCTTTCAATCAAAATGCCCGCAAACTTTTAAAAGCTAGGCGGGCATTTTTAACCTATAATGATTTCAGTCTTGTTGGTTTAGAAGTCGTTTGATGAACTTCCCACTGGTCACATTCTCTGCACTTCCGTCCTTAGCCACAGCAATCAATACACGACTCTGTTTCTCAGGAAGTTGGTACATCAAGTCCTCGTAGATGGGAGATGACACGGCAATGATCTCATCCACGGCCTTGCTGACATCGTCTTCAACGCATGTGGCATCGGCAGCTGTCTTGCTGAACAATTCGTTCATGACTCTCTGCATGTAATAGGTGACTCCGTCGAACTGACTGTAAAGACGACTCACTACAGCATCATCAAGTTTTTTACCCTTCTTCTTGAAGTGGGCAACGCAGAATGCCGTATATCTGTCCAAAGGAAGTCGATCCAGATGATATAGGGTGACACTCTGGTAGAAAGGTCTCGCAGGAGAGGTGAAAATGGCACCCATCAGTTGCCTTTTGGAACCAGAAAACACGAAGTGGGCATTGTTGCAATATTGAACACGGGTACGAATCTCAGCTTCAATATTCGGGTCGCCGTATTTGGTTATCTGCTGGAACTCGTCAATGACCACCAGGCAGGGGCGGTCAGCATTTTGCAGATAAGCGAAAATCTCGTCGAGCGTGGCAGAAGTACTCGGCACCTGCATAACCAGTGGTTACGAACGGGTTGTAAATCTTTACTTTCTCCTTTGCCATATTCATTTAGTATTTGCTTGCAAAGATAACGGTTTTTCCATAAAATGGAAATCATAAAATGGAAAAGTCGAGTACAATTAGCGTTTTTTAGCATATTCTGTTGTGCCATTAACTATTGTCGTTTTGTTGAGGCAGTAATCAATCCCGCCGCATAGTGCCATCGTTGCACCGTGCGGCGGGATTCTTGTTGGTTCAGAAATTCTTGGTCAATCCCTCTATCATCTGTTGGGTATAGGTCTTGTAGGTGTGGGGGAAGCGTCGGTGCTCGGTGGTGACGAAATGGCGGATGAAGGCGAGGGTGTGCTCCAACTCAGCAACGACGGTGAATTCATCGTCCTTGTGGGGCAGGTGATAGCCGGCGGGGATGTTGGCACAACTCACGCAGATGCCGTTGAGTGTCAGGGCGAAGATGTCACTGCCCTTGCCGGGAGTGATCGTAAATTGAGAATGGAGAATTGAAAATTGAGAATTTGCTTCGAGAAGGACCTGCTCGAAGTCGGTACTGGCACAGGGGATGCCTTTCAGGTTGGTGTGGATCTCTTCCCCACCCTTGCAGTCGGGTTCCAGCACATAGAGGCTATCGGCAAAGAACGACATGTCGGCATGGTTGCTGCCGATGCAGCCTTTTTCTTCTCCTACAGCCATAAAGACCTTCAAATGTTGACATTCCTCCAGACAGCGCAGGCATACCCAGATGCCGTTCTTATCGTCGGCACCTAAGCCCTCGCGCTGCTGATTCTTTTCGCTCCAGCCGTAGAGTCTATCACCATCTTGACGCACCTCAAAATCTTCACTATGCAGTTCCTGAACCTGGTCGAGATGACAGGCGAGGGTAGGGTAGCCGGCCCCCTCCGACCTCCCCCTGTAGGGGAGGTTTTTCTTTATGTAGAGGTTGCCCCAACTGTCCATCTGCACATCTGCCTCGGGCACATGCTGACGGATATATTCGTGGATGAAGCATATCATCGGCCATTCCCTATAAAAAGGGGAATGAATGGTGTAGAGTTGTTTAAGCAGTTCCATTTTCAACTTTCCTGTATCCAAATCCTGTCTCCTTGAAATCTTTTACATCATCGGGTTGTATGCCTCGTCCTCCGTCTAACTGCTGGCTGATGACCGAAGCCATACGATAGGCGATGGCCAACTTGCGGTCGTTGAAGTTCACCAGCTCTGATGACGGACGGAGCACGAAGACATTCGCATTGGCTATGTCCTTGCGGATGGCATAGCCCAGGTTCTTCTTCAACAACGGATAGCGTGGTGAAGCAATGACGCTATCTAAGCCGAAGTCGGTCTTCATGGCAGCATCGAACTGCTCGAAGAGTTGCTGATAGGTTTCCATATCATTGATGGTAGTATTCGCTCCAATCTTCTGGGAATAGGCGAAATGGAAGTCGGTCTGGTTCTCCTTCGTCTTCAGATGCTCCGTAATGATGATAACCCAAGAAGCCTCCTCCTGACCTCCCCCCGAAGGGGAGGAAATAGCGCTTCGCAGATCGGCAAAAAAGTCATCGCGGCGCGCCTGCTTCTCTTTCAATATCTCGACAGCCTCCTTGTCTTTCTTCTCATCATAGGCCGAGAGTGGCTTCTTGTCGTAGAGCGGCTTTTCAGAGAGGTTGTAGAACGAATCCAGTTCGTCCGTATCGACTTCCAACTCCTTGCTGAGATAGTTGAAACCACCCATCTTAGCCAGATAGTAGGTGAACCAGCCCATGCCCACCTCATCGAAACTGCCGGTGCTGACTATCGTCACCTTCGAGCCTCGGTTAACAAAGCAACCATAACTGCGATTCAGTGGGAAATGCTCGATGACAAAGCGGTCCTCGGCATCATCCTCGTCGCTATGGGCATCGGCAAGGTTCTTCAGCCGGAACTCGTCAAACTTGTTGCAGGTATCGATGATGTCATTCATATCCATCCCCTGACGGGTCTGCATCTTGGCCACCTTGATGCGTTGCGGCACGATGTTCAGCGCCTTCATGGCCTCGCCGCCACCGTCAGGCAATGCGTTCAGATACTCGCGCAATCCTTTGTTGGCCGAGCGACGGAAGGCCTTCTGCACACGGCGGCGAAAGCCATTCAGTTCGTCTTCGCGCTTCTCCTCGTCCATCGCATCTGTCAGTCCGGAGCCGATGAGACCGGCAGGAACGGCGAAGATGGCCACTCCCATGATACCGACAAGCGTACCGATAAACTTGCCAATGGGCGACGTCAAGGGATCATCAACCACCTTGCCCGGGTCACCGAGATACTTCTCGTATGGCCAGATAAAGGCATCCCAGAAACTGAATTCGGGGTCAACACGACTTTCTGCCAGGTACAGAAAGACGGTCAGCACAAAGGTTATGACTACCAGGAAAATGCCAGACACTAAAATCTGGCGTCGCGTATTCCTAAACGCTGTCTTGAAAAGACGTATTCCTTCTGTTATCATAATGCCTTATTATATTTCATTCATATTTTATATAAACTTCAAAATTGGGTTGCAAATCTTCTTTCCCTTGCCAGTCAACAGCTATGCCTGTGAACTCGCCACTGGGTG
>Ga0326511_10000121_pt1 | contig 59659 bp, 73 predicted proteins | sample 0_2496_0518_D_FD_203701 | JGI IMG/M metagenome (GOLD analysis project Ga0326511, IMG submission 203701) | Bovine rumen microbial communities from UC Davis, California, United States - 0_2496_0518 | ecosystem: Host-associated > Mammals > Digestive system > Stomach > Rumen | place: USA... | reverse complement strand
ATCCACATCATTTACGCACGCAACGACCTTTTTTACAAAGCCTTGAACATCAACCCAACAAGGCAAGGTTATTGCAAGAAGCTCGACAAAAGCCTGGTCGACAAAATCAAGGAAAGAAAGCCAACCACCATGAGCGCCCTTGAGGACATTTGGTACGAGGGCTATTGGGGAAGCCGCACAACCCACTACAACGACAGCCGCTACCATTTCCTGAACCTCCACAGCTTTTTCCACGGAAACCACACGGTTGAGTTGAGAGGCTTCAACAGCACCATGCACGCGGGCGAATTGAGAAGCTACATTGTTTTAGCACTCGCCCTGAACCACCAGGCACTCACCCAGCGGAAAGCAAGCGCCAAAAAGGTGCAGAGCGAAAACGACAAGTTCGCGATGAGAACCTACCTCAACAGAATCGGATTCATCGGAAAGGATTTCAAAAACTGCCGCGACCACCTCACCAAGCACCTCACGGGATCTGCCGCATGGAGATACAGAGTAGCATAAACCAACGTCAAAAAGGAGGCGGCAACCGCCGCCTCCCAAGAATAAAAACCATTTTTCAAGGAGGATTTTCAAAATGAAAAACACAAAAAGACTTTATCTTGCCTACGGAAGCAACATGCATGAAGGACAGATGTCCTACCGCTGCCCGAGAGCGAAGCTCATCGGCAAAACGGTGATCAAGGATTACGAGCTGCTTTTCAAAGGCCACCGTGAATGCGCAGTTGCCACCATCGAGCCGAAGAAGGGCGCCGAGGTTCCTGTCCTTATCTGGGACATTCAGCCTTCTGATGAGCGCACCCTTGACGTTTACGAAGGTTTCCCGCGCCTTTACATCAAACAGGATTTCGAGGTGGAATTTAACGGCGAAACAGTTACCGCTATGGCCTACGTTATGACGCCCGGCAGGGTATTTGGTGTTCCGAGCGAAGGGTACTATCAGACTATCCACACGGGATATAAGGAGCATGGCATTTCCACAAAGGGGCTTTACAACGCCCTGAGAGCCGCGAACAGAAGGGCAAGGGAAAACTAATCGGCGAGGCAACAAAAGCCCAACACAGCCCAAACGCGGCAAAAACAGGCAAAGGACTGAGGAATGAATCCTCAGCCCTTTGTTTTTTTGTCAGGAAGCCTGTAGGCCTTGATGACTTCTTCTCTGTCCTTTGGCGGTACATAAACAAGCAGCTCTGACAAGTCACAATTAAGTACGTTACATATACGGTCGAGATGCTCGATGTTGACGCGATCGCACATCTCGTGATACATATCGTTTATTGTTGACGGTCTGATGCCTGTTCGTCGCGCAAGGTCAGCCTGTGTCCAGCGAACTTCGCCCAGTTTGCGGGACAGTAAAATTCTGATAGCCATTTCCTTTTGCTCCTTCTGTTACAAATTACCATATTACGATACAGTTTTCTTGATTATGTTAGAATACTAAGATATTCGTTATATTCTATCGTAATCAGTTATATAATAATAAATAAATGGCATATTCATATAGAAGGGGCGTACTGTCAAGATAAAAGTCATACCAAAAAGTACACTACAAAATAAAAAAGAGCCCCTATTTACGAAAATTGTAAGTAGGGGCTCACTTTGTGACCGACAAAAGTGTCGTTCGCAAAGTTATTTGATGAAAATATCCTTATTCTGTCTGGCGCAGATCCAACCGGAAGGACAGCGTAGCCATACATCAATGCTGGCAGTAGTATAGATTGCTTTCAGTTCCAAAGCGGTAACAACGGTCCCGGGTTTAAACATAGCGTTTGCATTTGCCGTCTTATCGGCAACACACTCTCTGCCATTCGCAGTAATCTGTGAAACCTTACGGATAGAATTTTCAGTTCCAGGACCACTACGAATATTCATAGTGTCATTGAGTGTAAAATCCTCTCCTAAACCAAAAAATTCCATTTCAATCTGACGGCGTTTTTGCAGACCGATAAGAATCTGACCGCCAGACAAACGCCACGACGGGAAGTCAACGCAGGCATGGCCAATCTTTCCGGCATTGATAAAGGAAACGATATCCGAATTGGCAAAGGCGCCGGTGCCGATGTTATACGCCAGGGAAACACATGCATCAAACTGAGCTTGGGTAATGTTAACCTTGACTGCAGCATTAACCGCGTTCTCAAACACCTTGAGATCGGATTTCAGCAGTGCTTCCGCTTCCGCTTCAGTAATGGTCTGATTTGCTTTGACCTCTGCGCCATAGTGACCGTACCCGATCGTCCAGTATTCCTCGGAAGGAATAGCTTTACATGCTTTGAGGCTGAGTCCCTCCTGCGTTTTTATGATATCAATCATATTCTGCGAAGTAGTCATTACCTCTTTTGAAGCCGTGAAACTCGATATATCTGAAGAGATTGCGGAACTATTCGTAGATGATGCACTTGTCGATGAAGAGTTGCCCGATGGATAAACCTCTGCTTTTGTCGTTCCAGTATAGGCGTAGTAATTACCTTCATCGACAACTCCGTAATTACCATCGTCGTCACGAATAGCCTCGTCACCATACCAAATATTAACATCATCCCACGCACCCGAATCAAAATGCCGCATGTCAAGGTGAGTTCCATAAGAATTACCACCGCAATTTAATCCGATGCCTTTGATACCAAGATCCTTGAGAAAGCAAGCTACCAACCGCGAAGGTATGGGTTCGCTACCGCGGTAGAAATACACATCTACAGCAATTCCGGCAGTGTGAGGGCCGCCGCCGCTGCCGCCGACGCTAATATCAGCTTCGGGTGAGCGGTAACCTGAGTTTATACTTCCGCGTGTACAGCCGAAATTATTGTAAATCTTCTCGAGAATCTCGGGCAGCTTGTCATGAATCGGTATTGTTGTCGGAAATGGAACACGCTCGTAGTCAGAAGGATCAGCAAATTCTTTGATCTGAAAGTGTGGAGATAAAAATTTCTCGCCGTCCTGAGCTAAATCGTAATATGAAATTGACATTCAAATCATTCCTTTTCTTTGTCTTTTTCTTTATCTTTGTTATTGATAACATCAGAAATTGCTTTGTTGGTGTCAATCATAAGCCGCATGGTTTCAAGCGCTCCGTCTACCATTGTGCTAAATACGCTGAATGGTATCATCTTGGTAAGCGTAGGAAAGTACTTGATAGCTATATTGTAAGCGTATCTCAGTTTGAGTTTACCTGTACCACCACCTAGCGCTTTCTCTGCTTCAGATACAGCAAATACAAGCCAATTCCGAAACGATGAGAATCGTAACGCGAGGATAATAGTGATTATAGTAATAACCACTGCGACAATGAAAACGATTACCTGTGGATTCATTTATTTCACCTTCTCTCCTATTATCCCTTTGCAATTTTACTTGACGTATCTGAAGATGCGGAAGCTAATTCGCCGAGCTTTAGCTTATTTGAGCCGCTGATTTTTTGAACATTCTCAACCGCGGCTTTCCCAAAGTAGCCGACAAGACCGGCAACGATTGGTGCGGAAAAGTATGTAACAACATCCCCGGCTGAAATATACTCAGGTGTCAACGTGTGCATCAGCTGATACTGTACTACCCATAAAATAAAAATGCCGCCAATAAAATACATGACGGCAAATAAAAAAAGAATAAATTTTGAGAACTCAGAAAAGAAATTAATTCTTTTCTTTTTTTCCTTCTTATCATGTTTCAAAGCAAGCACCTCTCAATAAATATTATGGATTGCCTGCTCATGCAGGAAACCTTTGTGATCGTGTTTAACTTTGGTAGCGTAATCGAGTGCTGCGTGCATATCTCCGTTACAATGTGCGTCCGGGATCCGCTGGACAGCTCGTGCAGTCGCTTCACCCAGAGCAAGCGAGGCGCCTACGGTTTCGATAATGTACAGCTCATTTTTTTCTCGCACTTTCTCACGTTCCTCACGAGCCTTTTCAGACTTGCTGATCTTACGCTGAAGGAGCCAGATAGCAAGACCAACAATTGCCGATGGAATACAAGCTAAAAATGCGATAAATATTTCTGTGGAGTTCATTGGTGTCATCCTTTCAAATAGCTTTTGATCATTCAGTGCTGAGTTCTTCCATTCCGCTCTCGATAAGGATCTCGCGGACCTGATCTTTCAGCAAGCGCGGAACATCCGCGAATGTCTTTTTTCCGAGCATTATTTTCTGTGCCCAAAGCATAGCCATCATGTCTTCACCCCCTTTTCCAAAAATGAGCCGTAATATTATTTTAGCCATAGACAGCCTCGCTCATCTCAAGAAGACACTCCTCCAAGAAATCAATTCGTTGGGATTTTTCTTCATTATCAGACTCAAGCTCTAAAATGCGCTCACGCATTTGCTGTGACGTCATAATATCAGAGCCGGATCCTTCATCGGGATCCGGCTCCACTTCTTCCTCGTCGGGAATATCAAGCTCTTCGACAAGGTATTCATATTCTGCTTCTGTGATTACTTCCGCTTCGAGGTGATCTCCCGACATAGAAGATTTGCCTACAAGGTGGTAAATATCTCTTTGGTTTAATGAAAGAATCCCCTGCGCTGACTCTTCTTCGCAGCGCAAGGGAATGTTACTGTAATATGGATGATTTACGTAGACGGGATATTCGTGTGCTTCTGCACCGATTACCGTACTGTCACGAAGTATTTTGATGCAAAGCATTGTGCTCTACCTCCCACGGTAAAAGAATAAATAGTTTATTGTATAACTGATCGTAGTTGCAAATCGTATGATAGGCGTCAAATTTTTTCATATACGCACGCTGGCTGACAGCCATAGCACGAATGTCCTGCAAAGGCATAATTCCGGAAAGCCATTTCTCCTGCATCTTTTTGAGCTTCTGTCTTGCCTTCGTAACATTGCGCTTACATATTTTTTTGACAATTCTTCCTTTTTCGGTGATAAAAAACCTCACCTTGAGCCAAGTAAAGCCATGTGTAAGTTTTACTATCTGTGTTTTTTTCTCATTAATCGTTATCCCTAATTCATTGCAGATTGTCCGGATCTGGCGTAGACACTCCTTGAGGTATTCCTTTGACGAATGAATAAGGTATCCGTCATCACTGTAACGGCCATAACCTCTGATGTGCAGCCTTTCCTTTACAAAGTGATCAAGACGGTTTGCGGTTGCCAACGACAACACTTGACTGACCTGACTGCCGAGACCAAGACCAATATCGCCGAATGCATCAATAAAATGGTCAAGGATTTTGAGAAGCCTCTCATCAGAGATTTCTTTACGTATAACTTTTTTGACTACCTCATGTGAGATATTATCAAAAAACTTACTGAAATCATACAGAAGAATATAGCCCTCTGTGCCATTCTTGCGATAATGCTCGTGAAGATGCTGCGTAAGGCGTCGGATAGCAAAATCATATCCTTTGTTTGTCATACAGGCGCCGTTATCATAAATAAAAGTGCGAGTAAGTATCGGAACCAGGGAATTATCACATAAGCAGCGCTGTACAACACGTTCACTCATTGTTGTACTTTTTATATGCCTATGCTTCCCGCGTTCGTACAGATCAAACTCATTGAATCCGGGGCTTTTGTATTTGTTTGTGTGGAGCAACTCAAACGTATTAAGAACATTCAACGGAGCATTGGTAATATACCTTTGAACGCTTGCTTTCCAGGAAACGCCCTTCCTGCAACGACGATAAGCACGGTACAGATTACCATAACTGAATACCGCGCTGAAATCATTACAAGATGCATATTTTTCTTTCTTTGCAAGACGTGCAGCAACACGCCGTCTATATCTCGCTTCTCTACGTTCTTCGCTTGTCATAAGTTCCTTTCTATACTTCGTATGCCTATCGGTAGGTTACATACAGGCACATAACGTCACCGGGTATGAAATACCGCATCACCTACAAGCGGTACCATGCAAGCAGCGTACACCCGGACGTATCAAAGTATTTATTTACCTTTTCAGGAAGGTCAAGCTCTCCTTCTCTCCCATCTGAACTGATTTCACTTTCGCTACTCTGTCTGCCAAGAGAGGAGCCGAACGCCACGCCGTAACTATTGTTACTATTGTTGTTGTTGGACGAGCCCGCGGCCGCGACGTACCAGAAATTATTGTTGTTGTTGGTATTAGGCGACCGGAGCCAATAAACAGAGCTTAACCTAATATGACACTAAAGCAGATTTTTAAATCTCCTTTTGTCGCTTTCCATAACGCCTTTTACAAGTTTAATCTCTTGTCTTATCATTTCCATCCAGAAAAACAACGCTTTATCGTCTATCACTTCTTGAATTACCCTTCCACTCTCATCTCTAATAGTCATCACTTCCTTTGCAACTTCCAACTGAGAAGCAAAGTCATAGAGATACGCATGAGCTCTAAGAAAGCAATCTCGACGCATTTGGAATTCATGTTGGTTTCTCGGAATACCCATACTATTACCGCGCTTCACCTCACCGTGAACATCTCTCGCAGCTTGTTCTAAGTAATTAGAAACGGAAAACCGATACTTCTTTGGAAAATTGGCGCATTTGCGTATAGTATGTACCTGAAGCTGTCTGGCGTTATAAATGAACTCCAGCTCAGATACTCCTCTTTCGTGCTTCGGTACAGACAAACAATCACCCCGATTCTGCAAATAATAAAGACACACGAACTATGATATACAATATCGGCTCGTGGAGCAAAGCCCTCGTTATAAAATAACAATATCGGTTATTTTTTCAAAAAAAATTCGGCCGCTTACGCGGCGTTCCTTTTCGTATTATTTCTAACCGTCGTTTCTCTATCCCTCTGCCCCCATGAAGGGGGCAGATAAGTTAGATATACAGATTAAATACAGAAGCCGAACGCCACGCCGTAACTAAGGGAACTACTGTTGCCGGTGGACGAGCCCGCGGCCGCGACGTACCAGAAACTATAGTTGTAGCTGGTAATAGGCGACCGGAGCCAATAAATGTTGGCTGCACCCGTACCAAGATTCAGTTTCTTAATTCGAGATGTATCATTGGTAAACACAGTGAATGTTGCGTCAGACTCAAAGCTATACGGCGAGGTGTTAACATTGAAACCAACCTCCTTACAAGATGGGATCCAAATCTTATCCTCTGCCGGCGGGTCAACAATTGTTGTTGCCTGGTAACCGGTGTTGGTGTTTACATACACGGTTAGAATAAGCTGCTGCCACATGATCGGAAGAGCGTTAAGCACACGGGTATTCAACCATGTGCGCATTGGTCTGTTTTTAAAGCCTCCGTCATTTGTATTGGCAGGGTCGATCTGATGTGTTTCTTCAAGAAGATCCTTTAGGAGGAATGCACAGTTCACATAACGCTGGTTGTCCACTCTTTTGAAGTTCCTAAAGGCGTGTTGAGCACTACCTACAGCCTGCATAGTAAATTTCTGGCGAGGCCATGCTGCCAGCTGGCGACACAACGTATCACCCAAATCAGCATTCCATATTTTTGCCCAGTACACAGTGCCTTTGCCGTAGTTTTCCAGATAGCCTTCATGGTCCATTTGTGCGCCGAAACACAAGGGCTCATTATGTGACGGCACTAACGCTTGTTCCAGAGCGCTGTAAACCAAAGCGTTAGCGTTTTTGTTACTGGCATAAACATACAGCTTATTGTCTCCGGCAATCTTGCGAATAACAACCATCTGACGAACACCGTTTGATGATACTTGCAGATTTGCGGATGCTCCGTATCTAAACTGTCCGCCGCTCGAGTACCTCAACACGAAACCGTTATTGCTGCCGTAACAAGAAGCGAGACAGCCGCCTGCTGCGGAAGACGTATTGTATGCAAAATCTATGGCAAGTACAAATGATTTATCCGTATCGAACAATTTGATATCCGCACCGTCGATTTGAGGTTTGAAATAGGTGCTTTCACCATCAAAAGTCTTCGGGTCAGACACCTCTATCAATTCTACAGAATCAACATTGTCAAAATCGAAATCATGACCGGCAATGATATCAATTGTATCGCCCGATGATATCACCGTGTTGTTAGCTCCTGTCGGCGAAAGCACGCCTGTCATAATCAAAGCATGGAGTTCTGTTGGCGTCATTTGAGCAAGCGTCTTATTTACCGGTTCTGCTTTTGAATCCCATTGAGCTTGAACCACCGTATCATCAGTCACACGGGCAGTTGATTTATCCCAGCCCTTAAACAGCTTATACATACCGTAATCGCCATCAGATTGGCTGACCGGCAAACTTCCGGAGTAAATAGCCTCCGCGCCGTAATCAACCTGCTGAGTTTCAAGCACTTCCGTTCCGTCTTTCCACGTTACAGTATACTTTCTCACTGCATCGGCATAGTGCGCATAAATGACGCTGTCTGCAGTTATTGCTAATCCATCAAAATCCGAAATCAGAGTTCCTTCGTTTGTCCAAGACCAACCATCAAAACTGTATGTGGTCGATATAGAGCTTGGTTTCGTCGGTGTCGAGATCGGATTAACTGATAACTCACGCGGATCTATAGGAGCGCTACCTTGTTCAACTCTCTGTGTATTAAGCGTCGTACCGTCATAGTTTTTGAATGTTACCGTATAAATCGGGATTTCTTCATAATTCTCATCTATAACAAGATCGGGGAAGGTCTCACATAACGACTGATAGTTATTGCGTGACATAGCACTAATCTTTACATATCCTGCGAGATATGGGGTGTTAACTTCGTCTCCTAAGTTGTTATATCCCTTCCAAGACGCGGCAATAGCATTTAATACACGAGGATTATTGAGAGTCCAGTTTATGCCGGTCATGCGGATGCGCCTTGTAACATTGCCTCCAGCATTCACTGCTTGGGTTATATAGGTTAGAATGGAATTGTTGACTACGCTGTTACAGTTTTCCACATGAACAGATAACAAGTTGTTTCCGTTTGCCATTGTGAAGGCGGTAACGGCATTCAGATTAAGCGCTACGATACCGCTGCATGCGTTCAAGTTGGCTGTTCGAACGGGAGCAAATGAAGGAAGTGTAATAATTCCGGCTTTTGTTCCTCTTGTATCAACAGATTCCAACTCCACATTCGATGATAGATCGAGATCACTTGAAAAATTGACAATGTTCCTTATGGAAAAAGTTTTCAGTATCGGCGAGGGAGCGGATAACTCTCCGTTGATATTCCAACCTTCATTTTCGCTTTCTGCATTACCGAGAGTTGCTTCTATTAGTTTCGAGGCTCCTGCCGCTTTGAATGTTGTGATATGTGCGTCATCAATAGGAGTAATGCTCTCAATAAGACTTTCAGGCGTGAAATAGATTGTCGTATTAGAATGAACAGGAACACCGGAGAATACAGCTGTGCCACCTGCTTCAACTTTTCTTGGTGTCATTGGTTCGTTATCAACAATGACCATAACATACGATTTTGCATACGACTTTACAGAAAGATTTTTTGTTGTACCTACCGGCGAGTTAGCCCTGAAGTTAGTGGTCGCAGATTTAATATAATAGCCGTATTTTCCGTCCATATACTTAACCTGATATGTAATGAACTGTTTGCGAGGATAGGTTTTAGAGCCCTGACACCTTACAAGGTATGTATCATCGTATGTCTGCTCTTCTCCAGCTACTATTACATGATCGGTTTTCCAAGGAAGGATGTATTTATTATAGGCATCCTGTGCCATAGCAGCACGGGGTCTTACAGATTGATAATTGTCCCATTTTTCAATGATATCCAAAGCACTGAAAGCTCCAAGGCCTCGCAAGGTTTTATACATAGTGGCAAGGCGACTGTAGAATCCGGCTTGGATATTCACCCAAATGGTATTAGTGTCAGCGTTAAAAATCTCACGTGTTCCATCCTTGTCACCGAAATCTGCACCATAATCGCAAAGAGGAACACCGTCGTTGTCGCAGCCGAGAATAGTATCATCATCATAATTCTTGGTGATGTTAAATACATATTGCTGCAATCTTTCGTCCCACTCATACGAGTAGAATGTGTTTTTAGATACATTATCATAACCACCGAAGAATTCAAGGTACAGAAAGTGATAAAGAAGAGAGTCTATGGCAAAGTAATTATCAACTTCATTTACAAACTTTTCATAGTCGCCATCAGTAGATACAACCCATGCAACAGCGGTGTTCCATGCATTTATCACCTCTTCAAGATCTTCTGCTTTTGGTCTCTTTCTCCACTCAAAATCTTTTACAATTTTGGTGCCGGTATCTGTTTGGACTACACTCTCCCATCTGCCTTTGCCATTATCAGCGTTAGGGTTATATGTAGAGGTAGCCTTGAATTTTGCGGCGTCTGTATCGTTGTTAGACACTTCGATGCAGCCCTTCGCATAATGTTCGCCTGTACCGTCTTGAGCAAATACAGAATAGTTCTTTTTGGAGTTGCAGAGATCTCCCATAGCATACAGGACAGTTTCATCTGGTTCAACAAGCTGTGAACCAGCCCATACGTTTCTGTTGCTCTTATTAGTGAAGAATACAGCACAAGGTTTGCCTTCTATTGTATCTCTTACTCCTGGTGTAGATCTGCCTGGGACAAGATATGGTTGATGTGTGTTATACCAATCAGCTCCATTTACGTTATTGGCATTGTCAGAAGAAGGAACATTTACTTTGATGTTCAAGTATGTAACAGGAATTGAGTTACTCGATATCTTGTATGTTTTGCCTGAACCGGAAAACTCAATATCCATGTTATACGCCGAACGACCATAGGCCATCGTTGACGTACCCTGATCTCTATATCTTGCGCCGTTGGCCAAGGTTAGTACAGTTGAACCATCCTGAATGGTTATTTCGGCGTCAACGTAATGTTCGTCGCCTTTTCCTTCCGGAATCTTTGCAGCTCCAATCGTTATTATCGTAAGATCAGGTCGTGCTGCATGAAGCGAGGCAGGAGTAATTTTCTTTCCATCGTAAACATTGTTTTCCCTGAATCTTTGTATTTTCTTGCTGGTTGTGGGCGCAAGAGAAACGTAGTTCTGAATCATGTCTTTGATAGACAAAGAAGAATTGTAAACACGTATTGCGTAAACCCATACGTCACAATGATCTGAGCCTATGACAAGTGGATTTTCGTCTTGCACCAATGTACCGGCTGAATACTTGTTGGCTTGCGATTGAACACCATCAAGCCAAACCGTCATTACTCTGTGGCCGTTTATAGATTCAACATTGATTGACATATCAATCCTGCTGTCTTCGCAGTATTTGAATTTTTTTCCTGAGCTATTATTAAGCCTCAGTTCGCCTTCATTCGATCTGAGAATCAGACCCTTTGTCGCGCCATTGTTCAACTCTTGCATCGCAACAGCATCAAAAAGATCGCTGTTTCTGATACAGAATGAAATGTCAACAGTTTTTCCGTTTCCGTCAGCGTCGCCGAAGATTTCACGAGGAAGGGTAGCGCGATGTCCTTTTTTGACTACAAAAGCAGCCGCTCCATCAGAGTCAGTATGGAAGCCTCCGTTTACCCAGTCGAATCCCGGACTAAAAACGATGTTACAAAAGCTTGTCTTGTCCGCGTCGCTGTTGCTGTGTCCCGTTGGATCGAGGTTAAATCTAAGGTTATCGCCGGTAATCTTACCGATATTGTACTGACTCTGAGAAATATTCAGAGTCATTGTGGTCGAGCTTGCTCCGCACGTTAGAGTTGCGGTTTTTGTTCCATAGTCTTCTGGAACGTAATTCATTGTCTTCATGGTTCTGTTTGGACTCAAGTCACGAGCTGACTCAGAACCTATCTGTATGGTACACGACGCCGTTTCATGTGCCGGATCATAAACCATGTAATTGATCTTCGCAACATCATACTGCGATACACTCAGAGTAGATACTTCGAACGCTACAATAGGAAACGAAGCACCATAACCCCATATTGCTTTGTAACTTATTGGGTCTGCTTCATCATTTTCATCGGTTGCCGATACCATACTTGCTTCAACGGTATTAACGCCGGAAGAGAACCAAGCCTTGTCTAACTTGAACGTTTCGTCAGAACTTCCTACAACTGACTTTGAAACACTGTGCTGATTGACTGATACGGTCACAATGTTTTCAGTATAAGGTTGTGCAGATACAGTTATGGCTGCATAGACATCTTCGTTAGTGGTATAAAGTGTAATCGGCTGAATCGTAGCACTCCAAACCAACGAAAATGCGGTAGACGTTATGCTCCATTGTCTGGTGATCGAAGCTCCACCAACCGATGTAATTGATGCCTGTACCGAACTTGTGTCAGACTGCCTTAAATAGTCTTTTGCGTTAAAACTAAAAGTGCTGCCACTTGTTTTTTCTTCTGTCACTCTTATTACACCGTTTACATACCAGCTAATAGTAATATTGGTATCATCGGTCGCTGTAGCAGTAAGGCTAAAGATGGCATTTGCACCGTTTCTTACAGATGAAGGCTTGACAACATTTGTCAGATTGATGCCTACACCTCCGCTGCCTGTACCGACAAAGAACGGAGTAAACCCAACAATATCTATACCATTCTTCGTGAGGTGCATTTCTCCGGTAGTTCTGTCAACATAACCGCTATCGAAAGAAAGTCCACCGCCAGATCCTAAATTCTTACAACTGCTTGCGCTTTCCTTAAGCCAATAGGCAGGCTTTTCATCAACGATACAAACAAAAATCTGTCCAACGCTTACATTGCTAAATGCGTTGGAAGTCATATCAGGTTCGGAGTTCGAATCGATAGGAACAACAATACCCGGCAGAGACGGGTCGGCACGCTTCATTTGAGCGCTAAGATCAGGAGTAAGACCGTCAGCATAGTCAGCTACAGCCTTCAAAGATGGATAAAGTGTAGTACTGCGTTTATTCTCGTTCGTAATAGAATTAGCTTTGTTGGAGGTATTCTCCTTACCGCTGACATCCTGATGTTGGGTTAAATACTCAGGATGGGAGTGATTAGCATTAGCTTTTGTATACAAAGCGGCATATACAGCCTTGTTCTGCACCGGATTCTCCGACGAAGAGGACAACGCCGAGTCGACGACGGTCTTAGTTGCCTCCGCCTCGATTCCCGCCAGTTTATCTTTCTCGGATGTGGTATAGTCATTCGTGCTGAGTACTTTGCCCTCTACTTTATCAACTTTGGTTAGCAAAGCATCATAAACAGCCTTCGCTGTTGGATACTGCGTATTGGTTGACGACGAAGACATGGACGTGACCTTGTTGGCGCCTGTCTCGAACTTGATCCATTCGCTCCATGTGCTACCTTCTGTGCTAAAATCCTTTGTGCGGTAACTTAGCTCACCAAAATAAAGAGCTCTAATCTGCATCTTCCAATATGTGTTTGCCGCCACAGCGGCGCAGATCAGCCAGCCAATATTCGCTCCGTTGGAGTTACAGATTCTATATATAGTCTTATGGTTAATCGCTTCGTCGATGTGCAGTTGGCCAGTAGTAATATCTGACACCGGCTTATCATAAGCGACAACAATTTTAAGCCAATTATCCTGTGTATATCGGAGGTTAGCCCCCACCGTCGTATGCGCGGTTCCATCGTTGTCCACGCGGGCATCAACGATTTCGGTATTCTGACTCGCATCTCCTGCATTTGCGACGAGATTATCGAGCTGCGCAATCTTCGTACTAAACTCATCAATAACGTCGAGACCTTCCGCAACCAGTGAATTGATAAAGGTCACATCATTCTCACTTACGGCATTGACGCCAATCGGCGCCGCCTCTGCTTCGATGGTGAACACTTCGCTGGACAATATGATTGTAGTTCCTGAATAAATCACAATATCAGCAGAGATCAAACCAGATACAGCGAGTATTTGATCAGACAGCTCAACAGAGATAACGCCGTCGTTTCCGATTGTCGCATTTTCGGCGCGTGATGTACCGTCAGGCTTCAGAACGCGTATGGCAGCGCGTTCGCCGGAGCCGAAGGTCAGCGCAGAATCATCGTCAACAAGTGTTATTGACAGATTCCTGCTCAGGGCGTCGCCCTGTTTCGCATAGACATACTGAGTACCTCGTTTTTCCGAAACACTCAAAGTAAGCTCGCGAGGTGAATAGTTTGTTATTGCCATTTTCAACCTCCTGTTACAAAGTTATCCAACTCGACCAAGACGAGTTATAATACGTTCTTTCGTAGGTTGTTGAATTACCACCTACTGTAGTGAAGCGCTGGAGAGCATATCCACTACTTGTTGCGTATACTTCAAGAAAGCCCGGTGCGGTAGTGGGAGCAGACGTTGCTACGCATACTCCTGCTTCGTATGGATAGAAATAAATACCGGTTCCTTTGAATGATGCAAAAGACTGCCCGTCGGCAATCTCCTGTACATAGCTCATAACTTGTCCTGTAGGTGTCTTTATAACGCCGGACAGTTTAATATTTCCTACCACCTCCAACGCCTCTGTGGGCTTTGCCTGGTTTATTCCAACGCGTGGGAACGGGTATTGTGTAGTACGAGCTAAAATAGTTACCGCACCAGTAGCCGCTGTAATTATCATATCGAGCACGGTTTCGGTCATGGATCCGAGACTGTCTCTCAGCGTTATGCGGAAATCATAGGAAGCATTTTCATCGAATCGTATTGCTTGGCTGAGATCGTCAAGCAGTTCATTGACAGCATAACTGAAATTTGTTCCGCTTATTGTCAACCGAGAAAGAATTGGGAGGTCGATCCATGTTGTATCCGAAGCCCTCTTATAAGAAAACGTCGCCATTTGAAGCGAATTAACTTCAGATGACGACGGGACTATCGATGATATACTTCCGGCAAGGTTGACTTGTAGAGTTTCTTCAACTTCATCTTCTCTGTTAACAATGTATCTGCTTAATTTCGGACGCTCATATCTGATAACTTTCGCATATTTGGTAACGGAAGTTTTGAATCCTCTGCTATCAGTCACCCGAATAGTTATTGCTGTGTTATCTCCGTATGTATTAATGCTGCCAAAATCAATAGTTTTTGACGAAATGCTCGTTCTTGAAACATTTTCAGTCTTCGTGACTCTTCCGACAATTACTTCATATTTTGATAAATCAGCTCCGTTATTTGCTGATGCACTACCGGCGACAACCCGCAAGCTCGAAAACGTCTGCAACATTATCTGATTACTTCCGGTTACAGCGGTAACGCCGGATTCTGTATCTTGAAATGTAAAATTGCTAAATGTCGGCTTGGAGTACTGTTCTGATAGTTGAATGGTTATATTTTTGAGAAACGAAACGGAATCGACCTCATTTGTACAAGCAGAATTGCTATACGTGTACAATCTAACCCATACCTTATTCGTCGTCATTGCAGATCCAAAGGAATTGATTGCAGTTGTCCTTGCGGAAGCCGAAAACTGAAACGTTCTATCGGCAGTCCCCGTTGTATTTATCTGGAGCGGATTTGAATAGATATCTAAATGGTCAGTAAAAATCTGTACCTTATAATACAAACCGCTTGCATAGGTAGTGCAACGAATACTCAAATCAAACGGATTCATATCGGGCTTTATTGTTGGAGACGATACTATTGTTGCGTTGCCAAGAGTACGCACCGTTTTGTAATATGAAGCAGACCAATTTCCCGTATCAGTCCACTTTACCTGAACTTCAAGGGTATACGATGTATATGCGGATAACCCGGTTACAACACAACCTGTTGACCATGTGTTTTCATATTGTGGTGTAAAAGACTGCCACGTTCCGGTAGTAGAACCTCTATTTGCGCGAATACGGCAATCTTTGAAAGTCCAATATGAATCATCCTGAGTATAAACAGTCAAGGAAAACCAATTGTAGCCCCTTGAATTTACACTGATATGAACATTATCAGCCATTCCTTACCTCCTTACGCAATTATCGTAATGCTGATACCTTTCTCTCCACCGCGAGAGAAAGGCATGATTCTGCCTTTGCCTATAATCAATTCACCGTCAACAACCGTCTTTTTGATATGTGTTTCATCCTTGTTTATGGAAAATACCTTTTCATTCTCATAATAACCGGCAAATTCCGTATTGTTGATAACGGTCTTCTCGGAGGTATCGGGACGATATACTTCAATTCCCTCTTTGTCTATCTTTACTCCCTGAGAGTATATCTCATTTGGCGCCGGTTCCCATGCCTTTGTGATATTGCCCTCGTTAAGCATGATGTCAGCAACATCAAAATAATCCGAGTTTGTGAGAAACTTTACGCGTATGCTCTGACCTCTCGAATCGCTGAGCGTGTGTTCAACAATCTCCCAGCCGTTAGTAGCAGCACTTGAGTTGTATACTTCCTCGGTTATTTCGTCGCCGTTATCATCTTCTCCGTAAACAATAATTACTTGGGATAACTGATTTGAAGTCTTACGAACCTTAAACGACAGGCGATAATCACGATCAGGGAATATACCATCAATATCCTGATACAATACAGTATTTTCAGATAGCCTGAAGCAGGATCCCGATACTGTATTATTGTCTTCTTCTGTCGTTGCAAAGTATGAAAGATCAGTATCAATAGCTTCCGTGTTCCAATCATCAGAGATACCGTTAAGACCGCTTGAGTTTCTTATGAGGTTAGTACCGCCGGACGTTAAGGAGCTGAATTGCATATTTATTTCATCAACATTTGCTTCATAAGTGGTTAGCCGTCCGCTAATGCCGTTAATTGCTTCTACGACCGTCTGTCCTCCGAGCTTTTCCTGATACATCACGGAAATAGCGTCTGCAGCTATCTTTGTGCTGTATTCCCTTTCTCCATCGGTATATTCTGTTGAAATCTGATCGGCGGTGATACTGCCGGCTTCAATTCGTGCGCCGCGAATAACCATAGCATTTATTGTTGACGTTACAAATTCATCATTAATTGTCAACGACGTTGTGTAGGGACCGTTTATTCCTGTTGTAGATTTACCGATACCGTTAATGTTAAAACGCCAAACAGTCTCAGCAAGCTGCTGATCCGGATTATCCATAATGAATATTTCATGCTCTGTGATAACAGGGTAACCGCCGAAAGCATTGAGCATCAACGCTGTGCCGATTGCCATCCTTTCGTCAAAAGCAGTTTTTGTTTTACTTAGCTCTTCATCAATCCTGCTTGACACCTTTGATACCTTTGTGCTTATGGTTTCAGGCACCGTTGATAGCGTAACCGTGTTGCGGTTCTGCTCGTCGGGATATTCAGTGTACTCCACAATATGATGCTCGACGCGCAAGCTTCTCTGTAGATCTATCAGAGTGATCCTCTTGAACATAGCAAATGCCAAAAAATCATAATCGGAATTTTGCTTTGCTAAATCCGATACCTTGCACTCGTATGAAACAACAGGATTCGCCATAGCATTAACTTTTTTTATAGCGTCTTCAAGAAGGTTCTCCGCAACCGTATATCTGTCATCGATCCAGTATGCACATACAACCTTATTTGCATACGTTTTATTCTCTACATAAGGCAGTCCGTATGGTTCGCCGTCCACTACGGCGTCGGCTATGCTCAGGCCGTCCTTTCCATAAGCATAAAGGCGTGTAGCAAAGCCTGTTGTACTTCCTTTGTAAGAAATACTCTTAAGATTAAGCTCGCTCGTGAGGTATTCGCCGGTAGACGGCATAAGATCCGGATTGTAGACATACAGCCGCTTCTCCTTCATCTTCCACACAAAGCGGACGTCATACGTCGCCATGCAAGCATAGACTATATCATAGTCAGTACAAATATCTAAAGATATCGTCCTCGATATGCTGCTCACATCAGCGCCGATAACAACCCAACCGCTCGGCAGGTGTGCTTCGAGCTGCTGCGCAAGTGTTTTTGACTCGGAATTGAAGTTATAATATACTGTCTGCTTAAGAAAATCGAAATCAAGCTCACAATCAATACGATCATCATCGATCTTTTTTATGATCCACAGATTATCGTCGGTAACTACCGAGGATTCCTCGTGAATTAAAGGGTACTGCTCCAGCTTTGTATCTACAAAGAACTGCATTTGATCGCATCCGTCGCTTTTGTGAGTGATTGAATAATCTTCGTATACCTTAACGGGAATCAATTCTCCTGTACTGTCATAAAAGGCTATCAAATGCTCACCCCCTTACAGATAAATCGGATAATAGCTGATCATAATTTCCGTTACCCCTGACGAAAACGAAATCTCATTTTCTCCCGGTTCAAACTGTGGAAACCTTGTCATATTTGTTTTATGAAATATATTACCTACTCCACTTTGGGAAACGGTCTTATTTATGCCGTTAATATCGATATTGTTATATGTGCCGGATACAGAATCCAAAGTAAATTCAATTCCGCAAATAGTAACTGACGTCGAAGAAACACTCGCTTGAATACGTACCGGCGTTTTATAATCTCCATCAACATAGAGCTTGCCGGGAGAGGTGTATTTTTTTTTAACAAGATTGCCGTGCCTGTACCCTGTCATTGTAAACTTAACCTGCATTATCCAAGGAGCTTTACTCTTAGGAGTAGTCGCTTTACTGTATACAACGAAATACGTGTATCCATCGTAAAGAGAGAGTTCGGCACCATCGTAAAGTTTCATTGTAAACTTTGTAATGTTCTTTTCGATCTCCCGCACGTTCTCTCCTTCAAAATCGATAGTAAGAGCAATGCTCCTCGTCCCGATTTTCGGGGTGAGGAGCACGGGGATTATTGAATCAGAAGGCTTGATATGACCATTCTTAAAGGAGCACGGACCGATGTCGCATGAAATAATCTTAGCCTTATACACGCTAAAAGGCTCATTATTCAATCTTGCTTCTCTCATCACTTGTCCTCCCAATCTAATTCTTTAGCTACATACGGCGTAATTGCTCTCGCGGTCTTCTTGCCGTCAATGTAGATGTTTGTTTCAATCATGCCACCAGGCTGATCACTTCCGTCATCGTTGACAGTGCTGTCGTCATCATCACTACTACCGTATGCAGAAGCAGGAATAGCCGTAGAGCTAATATCTCTCGCTGTAGCGGTTACTTCCGCATCTACAGCCTGTGTCATTTTATCGGAAAGGGAATCAAAATCAACCTCTCCTGTCTTAAACTCGACATTAGCAATGTCGTCTGCTATATCAAGCATGGCATCAACTGCAGCGTCGCCCTCAGACGATATTCCATCTGCAAGACCTATTACAAGGTTCTTACCAATCATATCCCTAAACAGCGTTGAAGGAGAATGAATACCGAAGAAAGCTTTAATGTTATCAATGATACCGCCAAAGAATCCGCTTATCTGATTCCAAAGCCACTCGCCAAAATTACTAATACCTTCCCAGATACCTTTAATCATATTTCCGCCAAGCTCAAGCATACTATCAACAATCGGAGCAAATGCTTCAACTATGGCATCTATTATTTCAGGTATAGCCTCTATTAATGCTTGGATAATTTCAGGTGTATGTTTAGCAAGCTCAATGTTAAGTTGAATTAACCCCTCAATCAGCTTTGGTAACCCTTCAGTTAATCCTTTAATAAGCGCTTCGATAATTTTAGGCAGTGCTTCAATCAGCCCTACTATTATCTGAGGTAATGCTTCAACAATACCAATAACAAGTTGTATTAATCCAAGAATGAGCTGTGGAAGAGCTTCTATCAAACCGGTTATTATCGCATCAATAATTTCAGGAAGAGCTTCAACGAGGGCTACAATAATTTTTGGGATAGCTTCGACAATGCCGAGTACAAGTTTGATTAAACCTTGAATTAGTACAGGTAATAGAGTTATAATTGCTGAAATAATAGCACTAATTATATCCGGCAACGCTTCTACGATCGCCGTAATTATGGTTGGCAACGCTTCTACGATACCATTGATCAGAGCAATAACGCCATCGATAAGTAAAGGTAATGCCGTAATAATAGCTGTAACAATCGAATTGATGATATCCGGCAGAGCATCGAGCAAAGCCTTGATTATATCCGGCAGAGCTTGTACGATACCTGCAACAAGCTGGATAACACCATCAATCAGAACAGGCAATAATGTAATGATTGCACTTACAACAGAATTGATAATAGATGGTAATGCGCCAAGCAAAGATGATATGATAGTCGGCAGCGCATCTGCAATTCCTTGAACAATCGAAATGAATGCTTCAATCAACTGAGGAAGAGCTAAGACTATTACTGAGACAATACCATCAACCAACGTCGGTATCATATCAACAATTGCGCCTATTATCTCCGGGAGTGCTTCCGCTATTGCCAGGCATAGATTTGTTATACACTCGATGATTGTAGGAAGCTCTTCGAGCACCACTCCCATAAGGGATTCAATCAGCTCAGGGATAACCTCAACAAGTATCTCAACTATCTCCGGAAGCATTTCTGCAATCGTTGTAACGAGTTGCTCTACCGCTTCTACCAATTGAGGAACGCAGCCTTCAATACCCTCAATGAGGGAGTTAATGATAACCGGTATCGCCGCGATCAGCGTCGGTATTGCTTTAATTATCGCATCAGCAACAGCTAATACGACCTCGATAACTGCGCTGATAACAAGCGGCATATAAGTTGCTATTGTGTCAACCAATTCAACTATGCCGTTGGCGATAGTAGTCACGATCTCTCCGGCGTTGGAAGCTAATCCCTCACATAAGGCGATAATAAGTTCCCCACCGAGCCGGACGAAATCTGTTGTAATGCTAAAGAAGCCATCGGCAAGTGAGCCGACAATACTCACAAGCACTGACGTTAAACTTGGTAGCGCGTCTTGAATGCTCGTTACTATAACCTCTACGGTCGATACCGCCTCCGGAATCAGCTTTGATAGAATATCTGGTATGATCGTGAGGACTTTCGGGAGAAGTTCTTCGGCAAGACCAAGCGCGAGATCCCCTATTCCGGAGATAGTCGTTTCAATTCTGGGCAGTATGTTGTTGCCGAAAGCGACAACACTTTCCACCATGTTAGAAATAAGTGCATCGAAGTCTTGCGAATCATCAGCGACGCCGACAAGGAGATTGTCCCATGCGGCTTTCACCATATTCGCGGATCCGGAAATAGTACTTGCTGCTTCCTTAGCGGTAGTGCCACTGATTCCCATTGACTTCTGCATAACGCTGATTGCATTGACAATATTGCCAAACGACATACTGCTTTCGTCAACGGTTATTCCTAACTCTTCCTGTACGTCTTTCATCTTCGACGCATCGGCGATCAGGCGAGCCATTTCTTCCTTGGTACCGCCGTAACCGAGCTTGAGGTTGTCAAGCATGGTGTAGTTTTGCTTGGCGAATCCCTGATAGGCATTTTGAATTGACGCGATGTCGGTACCCATCTTGTTGGCGTTATCCGACATGTCAATGATAGCTCTGTCCGCGTATTTGGCAGCTTTTTCTGTGTCACCGCCTAACGAAGCCACAAGCGAAGCCGAAAAAGATGTAACGGTTTCCATGTATTCGTTTGCAGACATACCGGCTGTCTTATAGGCGTCAGCTGCGTTAGACATCACGGTACTTTGAGCATTTTCTAACTTTTTATACTCTTCCCGCACTTCATCAACAGTCTTGCCTACCGACTGAGCATATTCCTCAATGCTTTTGCCGCCGGTACCAAACAGCGTTTCAACACCGCCTGTCAACTGCTCGTAATCGGCATATAATTCAATAGCTTCTTTGCCGATCGCGACAAAAGACGCGGACACAGCGGCTATTGCCGCTGTAGCTGCTTTAACAGCTGTACCTAACCCGGAGGTAATCTTTTCTCCCATCGAAGATAGTCCCTTATCAAGACCACCTTCATCTATTTTGGTATCAATTATGATTGAGCCGTCAGCCATATAATCACTTCCTTTATGTTGGATTTGATTACACGGCTCACAGGCTCAATGTGTAAATATGTTAAACAGCCGCCCTCATTGGAGAGCGGCTGATTTCTGCTTACCATCCTCTATGATAAGCTCAAATTCTTTTTTACAGCCTCTCGTGCACAGCAAGAAAACGCCGTGGCACTCTGCTGTATCATCATAAATGGAATGTTTCGCCCCGCAGTGGGGGCAGCGTATCCATTTGCGTTCCGTAGCAAGCTGTTTCATCAAACGCCTCCAAACGCCATACCGGCCATAGCGACCTTATCTTCGAATGAAAGCTCCTGCGGCAAAGCGTAAATCTCTTTCATACGAGCGATTCGCTCCTGTTCGGATTTGCTCTTGATTCTTCCGAGATCTGTACCGCGATAACCCATGATTTCAACGATCTTTGCAGACGACGGCAAGCCTCTGAATAAAGCATGGAACTTCCACCAGTGCAGATATTCTATATCGTTCAGATCTATGCCGTAGTTACCCAGAAACGCCGCGTATATGTACGGAGCGTCATGGAAGTAATCGTATATCATTTTTGGCTTTAGTACAACATTGCCGTTTTTTCGCCTTTGGGGAGCGGTATCTTTCTTCGTTTCAACACCACAGCTATAGAACCCTATGATTGTTTCCATAGCTACAGTTGTATTCCGAGGCATTTGCTCGGTATAGAATATAGGCAGTAGTTGCGCTACCTTGTTTTTTATCGGGATATCCGAAAAAGCAATCTTCTCGAATATGATACCGTTGCGAAAGTTCGTATCAATAAAATATTCCTCCCCGTCTATGTTGACATATTCAGGGAGGATATCCATCAAGAGATTCAGGCTCATTTCTTACCTTTTTTATGACCTTTACCATGTGCTTGGGGCCGGCGCTGCTGTCTGTTAGAGTATTGCGAGAATACACCTGAGTAAGACACAATGTTTTCTCGCTGCGGACCTACAAAGTCCATGAACGCCTTATAAGCGTCGTAGTGCGCGGTAACGTGCAAACGTTCTCCGCAGATCTTCACGCCTTCGCCTTCGCCGAAAATGGTATCAAAGAATTCTCTGATCATCTCACATGAAGCTTTATAGATTGCAGATATCCTGCCGGTTTTGGGCATATTCTTCTCTGCAACTTTCATCAGAGCTACAGCATTTTCGAATTTTTCAGAGTTCTCTGCGTCTCGGATATCGAATTCATACGATACTCCATTATATTCAAAGGTATTGTTAATCTGGCTCATATGCTCATATTCCTTTCTCTAACTGAACTTACACTGCAGGGGTGAAAGTTTTTGTTGTTCTGTTGAATGTTCCCTTCACGAGATCGCTTTCGGCTTTCAGCGTACCTGTGTAGATAAGAGCGTCGGTGCCGTCCGCTTTATTGCCGGGAATAACGGAATACACGCGCTTTGTCGCGGTATATTCAACGCTCTTCTCATAGTACGAGCCGATGTTAGATACATTCGGCTGCGCAACAGCAGAATAGGTGGTGCCATCCTTCGTGTAGTAGGTCTTGCTGTCATCGAGTGCTACATCAGATGTCTTGGTGTAGATCTCAACTTCATCCCAGCAATCCACGTTCACGATTTCGCGGTGAGTGTCGTTGCCAACAAGTTCATTGTTGGTGATTCTCACAATCTCCTGAACGCAAGGATCTCCCTTGATCATGTCACAGCTGTAGCTGACGCTGGGCGCATAGCCAATAACGTCAGAACGCTCTGTCTTATCGTGGATGTACTTCCTGGTATACTCTTTCGGATTCAGAGCAAGCGGGAACGCTGTAAAGCCCTCACCGATAAGGTGAAAAGCATCATCACTACACTTCATGTAGGACTCGAACTGGTAACGCATGACCAGCTCGTTGCTGGGGGTTACATTATCAGGCATTAATTCTTACCTCCTTGAGTAATATTCGAGCGACAGAAGGACTTGATAATCCTTGACGCCGTTTTCATAATTAGCAGCAATTGACGGGCTTGAAGATATTTCGATATTCGTGGGGGTTTTCTTATCGCTGATAGCAGGAAGATTGATAAACTTCCCGTTGCTGTCCTTCTCTGACAGCCAATCGCAAAGCTCGCTAAGGCAAGCTATAGCGTCGAGTTTTGAAGCGGTATCTTCGCCATCAACTCTCATATACACAGCGAAATTCCAAACACCAACATACGAACCGTTGACATATACACGCTTTTTTTCTGCCGATGCAAGCTGCTGGATCATCAGGCTTGGCGCGTCTTTGTCAATATCCTCGAGCATAAAAACAGCCGGCTTTTTAGGCCAGCTGTTCAAATGATCTCGCATTATCTTAGCAATAATAACTTCGTCGGCTTCATATATCCTCGGCATATTATCATCCTTCCTTCATAATCTTCCTGGCAGAAGCTATCCACTGGGCTTTTTTGAGAGGTTTAACCTTTTCAAACCACTGCGCACACGCTTGCGGGTGCTTTTTCTTTGAGAAGTTCATACTCAATCCGTAGTACACTTTACGGGCATATGACGCATTATATACGATTTTGCCGCTGCCAAGTTTTGTTCCCGTAATACCGCTCATAAACAGATTACCTGTTCTCATTGGAACATACGGGGTGCAGTCTCTTAAGACTTCGTTATCAAGGAATTGCTGTGCTTTGGAATACTTGGGACCGAATCTACCTACACATTTCCGGGTATCAATATTCACTTTTGCTTTCATTTTGCATTCACCTCAAAATGCCACATTCTTTTAGAACCGGCTTTTTTATGGCTGAAATCAGTAACCTTGAACTTTCTGCCTCCCTCGTCGGATTTGATAAAGTAATCGCGTCCGTTATCATGGAGTGTCCAGAACCCAGACTTATCCAGCAACGCTTCCCACTCCTTACACGGGAGATAAGATTTCGTCTGACCGTCGGTAGATGTCACCACAGTGCCTTTATCGAAGATGAAGAGTTGCGCGCTGTCTTGCCCCTTACGTCCCTGATCGTTAAGGGCAGCGCCCTCGGTAACTATACAGTAGCAGTGCGATATGACACTTTCCTCGTATGTTGCCTCGTCATCAACCTCGCCAATGTAGTTATAGAGAACTACAGAATCACGAAGAATTCTTTTGCTTGGCACGCTCAACACCTGCGAATGCCCAACGGGACATAAGCCCCATACGGCGCAAAAGCATGATAGCCATAGACGATACAGGGATACCGTCAACTACGATAATGGAAGACCCGGACGCACCCGAGGAATTACCGCCGGATGATACCGAATAATCTCCGAGATGTTCGCTGCCGGAGCTGAGCTGCACGTCAGCGAATCCGAGGATCGCATCAACACCACCCTGTTCCTGCAAGAATTCAACCTCGTAAGCAACTGCCTTCTTGAAAGCGGCATCAAGGACGTCATCTTCATCAGGCTTCACACGACATATCTCGTAAATCACCTCAGAAGCAATGTCCTCCAGTCTGTTAAACTCGTTAGCAGGGATGCTCTTCCCGTGGAATTCATCATCGTAGTATGTTTTTGTGATATAGGGCATAACAGCACCTCCGATTAGGAATGCTTGTCTGCGATATGTCTGTCGAGATTAGCTTTACGGCTGTAGTTCTTGCCACACACAGGGCAAACAAACTCTGTTTCTTTCTTTTCTTCGGGAACAACCTGCTCCGGCGCTTCCTGAATCTCCTCGGCAGGTGTCACTTCTTTTGTTTCTGCAGGTGCTTCTTCTACAACCTGCTCCTGCTCTTCCAGAGGAGGAGCGGTCGGAGCGGGTTCTTCCTCTCCGACCACGCTGTATCCGAGCGTCTTGTACGCTTCGACGAAGCAGTCCGGAACATGGGTTGTTTCGGTTTCCCTTTTCATCAATTTCATACAGGCTCTCCTTCTTTTCTTCCTTTTAGCCGCGGGAAATAATCTGCGCAATCGGGATGTTCTTGTGGTCGATGTACTGCTTGGTCGAACCGCCGGTGTTGACAAGCTCCCAGTTAGAGCCGTTGGCAAGCTCAACATTAGTCGGGCTCATTCTTGCCATAGCGTTCTTCGTGAAGCTGATACCGTAGGGAGCAAAGCACTTACGCTGACGGCTGTAGAGGAGATCCTGACCACCTGCAGTTTTCGGATCTCTATCCATCTCATAAGGTACTTTCGCACCACAGTTGGTAAGCTCAATTGCGCCGATTCCCAGAACATATGTCGTATATGCGGTTGTGGATGCAGGCGTGGTTACCGTAGTGACAGCAATTGTGCCGGCCGTAGAGGTGATCGACGCAGACGGAGCACCCACACCATAGTTGCCGAGTTTCTCAACAAAGGTGATAACGCCCTCGCTGGCCGTGATGGTGTACTTTGAGTTTGTGCCAAGCGCAGTCGCAACAGCCGAAGCAGCAGCAGTTGCCGAAGCACCCGAAGTGGAGTCGAGCGTTACCTCCGTACCGAGAACAGTGATCTTATCACCGCTTGCAACAGTACCACCGATGGTAACTCTGTAGGTGCCGGCCGCCGTGTAGATGGTATTGGTAGGCATTGTGTCGTCAACCAATACCGCTTTACCGTTAAGCGACATCAGAGTGAGCTCGCGCTCCATGCCGTTTGCGTCAACCTGCTTCACATAAGCGACGAGCTTGAGGTTTTCGAGGTTTGTAGATACAGAGGAATGCATGAGTGCAAGGCTGAAAATACCCTTGTTGTCACCGCAAGCCTTCTGAACAGCGGAGTTCATGGTCGTTGCGCTGATGCAGCCTGCGCCGACATCGCCGCTCGCAGCATTTCCCGTCACGTCGGTTGTATGTGTTGAAACGAACTCTGCACCTGCAGTGTCCGCCATGCTGAACACGCCCTTAAGAATCTGGATGAGGGTTCTCTGATCAACCCAGTTCCAGTAATCCGCGACCTGCTGCGCGATGTTTGCCATAAAATCAACGCCGCCGGTGATGTCTTCGGCAAAGTCCTTTTCCCTCCACGCCTTTGCACGACCTACAACGACACGGTCATGCATATAGGTATCGGTATCATCAGCAGGGATATCTGTCAGACCATCATAGTTGACAGGCTCGCCGTTAACAAGACCGAGAAGCGGGGTAGAAATATAGTTGCCGCCGGTACCTTCTTTCATGCTGGCTGCAAGGTCCGGGCGCATACGGATTGCGCCGCTTTTGATCAGCTGGTTTTTGATGGTATTGGGGACACGGTCAACATAGCGGCCGAAAACCTGACCATTAAAATTTTTCTTTTCAAAAATTGCCATAAGGCTTTTTCACTCCTTTAATCGAATTTAATAGAGTCAGCCATTTCAGGATGCTCATTTGCCGCCTTCATCCAATCCGCAAGCGTTTTCTTGGGCTTCGGAGGATTCTGGGGCTGTCTCTGCTGCTGGGAGAACTGGGGCTGATTCGGCGGCTGGGGATCTCCGCCTTCGTTGTTACCGCCTGCAGGCTCGATAACAAACGCTGATTTCGTGGCGTCGTCGGTCATCAGCTTGTTCATGTAGTCTTTTGCACCCATGAACTCGCCGTCAACAAGCTTGAACTCCTGCTTGTCAAACGCAGCCCGAACGCCGTCCTCGGCAAACTGCGAAGAGAACTGATAACCCTTAAAAAACAGGTCGCGGGCAAAATCACGTTCCTGCTGAGCGAGTTTCTCATTGAGTGCCGCCGTCTCGGTGTTGTACTTGTTCTCCCATTCGCTCGCTTTCTGCTTGATGCCGTCAATGTCCATGTCCTTGTAGGATTGGATTTCGGCGTTTGCATCAGTGAGCTGCTTCTTCACACCGGACAACTCGGTAATCTTTGCATCCAGCTTTTCCTTAGCGACGTAACCGCCATCGGAAATGTTGACCAGCTTAATGTCCTTGGCCGAGGACAGCTTTTCGCTTAGCTGGTCGAATGTCAGTGAAGTCGGATTACCGCTTTCGTCATTGAACAGTGCTTTTAAGAATTCGTACATATTGTGTACCTCCGTTTTTTCGCCTGATTTTTTTAAACGTCAGTTCACTCTGACAATCGGCTATCCCGCTATTTATATCTCCGCAGGAGTAGAGAAAATTTGACATAAAAAAGAACCTTTTAACGTCGTGTTCAGGACGTGCGCTCTGAGCGCAATGTATTTTGTTTTGGGTATAAAAAAAGCCCCGTTGATACAGATCAAAAGTTATTTATTATATGTTCCGAGAACATTTCTTTCAATCCTGTCCTCAACTCTCTTGTTCATCCACAACAGAGCCTCTTCGATGTGAGTGAGGGCGATCGCGTTTTCTCTCGTTGCAAACTCCCCGCTCTGAAAGCCTTTGAGTCTGTCACGCACGATCTCGAGCAGGTCGGTGTCGAGAATACCATTGACAGCGTTTTCATCATTTCTCGCGCCGTTCTGGAATTTGATCTTGACCTCCACATCCACAGGAACCTTAATGAGGTATTCGTGATTTGCTCCGCCGTTGCCGGGTTCGTCTACCGCAAATACAGTATTGAGTTTTTCCCTTTTCTGAATTGTGTTAAGCTCTCTCATAATAATCCCTTTCTTTTTCAATCATAAGAAAACCGCTCTCACGCATTTGTGAAAGCGGTTACCTATTTAATATTTTGTCTCTTTGCTGTCCGACTTCGAGAGAAAATAGTATTACATTTTCATAACTTACATCTTCCCCTCTCTGAATATAATCAATTATCAATTGTCTATCTTCATCAAATTCACTATCGGCCAACACACCAAGGATATAATCATCATCGGTTGAAAACTGTCTCAGTTTCTCTATCAGCTCTAAAGTTGTTTTGGAGCGTTGTTTTGTCTCACAATACTCAGAAACAGTCATTACTTAATCGCCTTCTTTCCAATGATTCTATAGTTCCCGGCGCCGTTGTTTTCCACCGTGTAGTAAAAATCTCCTATTGCCTTTTTGAAAACTTTTTTACTTCTCTGCTCTAAAGTAATATTCGTTTCCAACTCGCTCATAACGTGTGCATATTCCCTTCTGGGGAGAATAATAGTCGGGAAATCCTTACTTGACTTTGCGAAGTGTTGAATATCAATTTTTAAGGAAGTTCCATTATTATTTATTTTACCACTTTTTGTAGGATTATCAAGCTTTTTTGAAGTGTTTTTATTACCTATTTTTACTCTGCTTTTATCGTTATATCCTGCCGTATATGTCCGAGAATAGTCGTTGTATAATCCGTGTTCATTACAGTAATCACGCAAGCGCTTCTGCCGATTTCTGAGCTTTGTTTTAGCTTGTTGGAGATCAGCGGCGATGCCTTCCTGCAGTTCCGGAGATTCAGCGGCTTCAAATCCTGCCTCCAACGTAGACACTTCACGTTTGGCTTCGCGCACCATTCTCTCATAGCGACGTTGCTTCTGCTCTTCCTCATAAAGCCTGGCATTTTCTTCGCTGTCGAATTTTCCCATATCATAGGCAGGAGTTGAATACCCCTCGAAATATGGGAAAAAGCTGTGGCGACAGTTCCAACCGCATAAGCCATCGCCCGTTCCATACCCGGTTGATTTCACGAAATCGGGATACTTCTTCGTCGATCCGCTTCTACTGAATACTTTTCCCTGCCACACAGCGTGTGACGGTCGTGCGCCCAAGTGTGCTGTTGTCTCGACAAGGTCAGTGCCAAGCATATCGCAATTGGCAAGCTGCAGCTTCGCACAGCTTTGATTGACAGCGGTTGTCAAAGCTCTGCGGACTGCCGCCTCAACTGAATTATAGAAAATGCCGCCGTTATCTTGCGGGTATGCGACTTTATATATTCCTTGTTGAGCAAGTTTCTTAAGCGCCCCTCTAACGGCTTCTTCTCGCGTCTGTGCGCCTGTAATGTGCTGCAGGTATGAAACGTCGAGTGCATTAAAAAACGCGGTCTGCGCCGCGCCTGCCGTTGTTTTGGTGAAGTTACTTACAAGCTGATTTGCGTTGTTAACGCCCTGCAGCATGATTGCACGGAAAGCAGGATTATCCTTGATCTGAGTCCAAGACATTTTCAGATCAGCAGGGATAACATCGATATCAAAAGACAATGCCCTTTTATAGCTTTCCTTCAACATTCGCTGAATCTCAGCTTCACTCTGATTGGTGGCAGCGGCGAGCTGCTTCACCGTATCTTCGTTGAGCATACCGGCTTCACGCATTTTTTGGAGTTCCCAGCCGGCAGTATTCGTAACACTTCCGGTCTTTACGATTCGTCTGGCAATGTCGGCAAGAATCTCATTTTCTGCTTGAGAGAAGATATCAACAACGCCATCGGCAACACCGGCGAGGTATCGAGGTGTTAATATCATTCGTCATCATCGCTTTCGTCGTCTTCTACGTCCTCATTGCCAAAAAGGATTTGATTGTCTGACCTGCCGGCTTTTATTTCATCAATCTTTTTCCTTGCGGTTTCTTCATCCTCGCCGCGCCATGTCATACGATACTCATACTCACCTAACAAGCCCTGAGTAACCTCCTGCAGGTCGCGCATTCTTTCGGTGTTGGCATCAACAATAACGCTGTCATCCCAGACATACGCACATTCGTACTCTCCTGCCGGGCACAGATGATAGAGGATCGCAAGTTCTTCAATTGCGATCACAAGGCGGTCAAGCGAATCTTCAAGGGATGATTGTATATCTGAAATCGTAGAGTATGTACGTTGTTTTGTGGTGATAATCTCCGTAGCCGTCTTAACATCTTGATTGAGATCGGAAATGGTACCGCGAGCTACACAGCATAGGTCCTCGATCTGCATCAGCATTCTATTCATGCCACGGATGTAGTTTTCATCACGAATGGCAGGCGTCCACGGCTTGAACAGATCCGAACCACCTGTCTTGGCTGAGTCAAGGGAGTTAATACGGTAGAGGCGCTCCTTGCCTTCCGGCAGGATCGGCTTGCCGTTGATATCGACATCAAACGCATCATCAGAGGCATCAATAGCAGCCTCTGTAGCCTTGTATTCCCAAATAAGCCGCTGATACTGCTTGTCTGCTTCCTTGATTGCATTAACTGCACGAGCAAACACAGATACACCAAGAGGAGAGCCGGTGTCGATCGTGTTGCCAAGCGGCATTCGGAAATAGGAAAACAGCGGCTCCCTGATATAGTTCAAATCAACTACCGGAGAAATAGCAGACCATTCGGGAACCTCTGTCAATTCACACAGATCACCAAGAGAGGTCTCATCAGATGAAACGAAACACTTGTTTGTTATTCTGTACTTGCCGCCTCCAAGCATTTCATGTTTTTCAAACCGTTTATAAACCTTCTTGCCCTTATAATACAGGAAGCGGAAAAAGCCTCCCGTTATTCTTCCGTTGCCGTCAAAACTTGTGGGATAGAAGTTGTTTGGCAAAACTGTTTCGATCGTAATTCCGTTATCGCAAATGTATGGCTTGAAGATAACACCGCCTGTTGCGCAGGCATACTCAACCTTTGAACGTATGGTAGATAAAAACGGTTTCATTTGAGCCGCTATAAACTCTGCCATCGGTGAATCACCATTGATGTTCATTTCCATTTCAAGCGTTACGCTGCGGGCTATTTCCGCTGCCATAACAGTAGGAATGCCAAGCGACTGCCCTTCTTCATCAATCCATGGAGCAGACCCCAAATACATATTTAGCCATTCTGTAATAGCCTCCTGCATCCTGTCCGTTGACAGATTCTCAATCTCTGCAACTTCGGGATTGACTTTCATTTGCTCGCCTGTAATCAAGTTTCTCACCGTCCTAAATAATTTTTTAACGACTTCAAATGCCACGTTATCACCTTCTTTATACCTTCATAAACTTCGAGCTGTCTCTTTCCAGAGCGTACTCAAAAGCCCTCAGAAGGTTGATATTATTAACTTTTCGCTCTGTATCGTTCTTCTCTGCATAGATAGCGGAGGAGAGCTCCATTGACAGCTCCTTACAATCTGCAGTAAGTTGAAGCATTCCGCGCTGAAACATAGAGTTTGTCAATCTAATCAAATCCGATTCTTTCAGATTTGCCGCTAACCGCATTTTTGCATTGATGCCGTGTCTCGCTGCGTTCTTTTTCAACTCCTGTTGCAGAGTGTATTCATCCGCGTCAACATAGGTACTGTCAACACGGCCGTACTGTTTGGACACATCCTCGCAAAACTTAAAGATATTGGCTTTTAGCGACTCCGAATCATACGTCGGACAAACCTCGGAACGAAGGATAAGCATGCCGCGATATCCGAAGATAACGCCTGCCGCAACGAAAGCAACTCCGGCATTCTTATCGATCAGACTGACACCGACATATATTTTCGTGATCTGCCCGTTGATAGGTTGTGTTTTGGGAACATACGCCAATGTACCAAGACGCAAGTATTCCAAGTACACCATGTTGGCCGTATAACACGAAAGCGCCAGTGCGTCACCCATATCCGGTGACGGCAACTGACGCTTTTTCATATCATCTTTTGATTCAAGCTTTATTTTGCCTTTTGAATCGATCGTGTATTTCCTTGTGGTGAGCTGCGCTGACAGTTCCTCATCATTCGGCAAGCATATTTCACGCTGCCGGAGGAGTTCTTTAACGACACCCCACATATATCCTGAAATATTCGTGTAACTTTCTTCCGCGAGCTTCGGAGGCGATGATGCGAAGTTGACCGGAACAATAACCATTCTGTACAAGCCTTCCTCGTATTTGACCTCACGCAAGCGATCGGTAACACCGCCGCCCATACCCGTATCATCGATGTATATATAGATCAACCCATGATAATCGGGGTATCTTGCTGCAAGTTCCTTATATGTTCTGACAACAACGCCGGTTGTAACCATCAAATCTTGTTTTGTGCGACGATGCTCAAGCCTGATGAGGTTAGAGGCATTTGAGTAAATGACAGTTTCATCGTCACCGTAACGGGCAACGTCAACTCCTATGCTCAACTTTAGGATCTCGTGTTCCTCTCCGAAATCGAACATCATAGCCTTTTCAACATCGGAGAAAGGAATAAACACATCATCCTCGGCAAGCGGAAACAGCCCGTGTACACGAACACGAACGACATTACTGTCAGCACCATACTTTCTTTTGAGAGCCTCGATGTTTTCCTTGTCGGTTCTATCTGATTTCTCAGCATCCACCGTCATGGTATCCCAACTGGCTCTCTCTGAATTATGGCTGTCGTAGAACATACCTGATGTCTGTGTCGGGTTGCCAACAAGCAGCAACTTGTTATTCACACCTGTTAAGGTGCCGCGGATCGCCTCGAGTACAGCTTCATCAACACCGGACGCCTCATCCACAACAAACAACATATTGTCTTCGTGGAAGCCCTGCATATTCTCAGGCTTGGAGGACGCACGGGCGACGCCGAACCAGCGCTTTTCGCGCCCGACAAAATAAATATATGTTTTCGTCCATTTAAGAGCACGAACTAACAGCGGCGACTTCTGCCGCCATTTTTCAAGTTCTGCCCATAGAACGTCATTTAACTGTTGCCTGGTCGGAGCTGTTGCAACCACACGAGAATTTGGAAAGCACACCAAAAACCACAAGAAGATGATCGCGGTTGCCGCTGTCTTTCCAACGCCCTGCCCGGACTTTATTGAAATACGCTTTGACCGCTCAACACGTTTAAATGCTTCTTTCTGCCAATCATCCGGCACAAAACGGAAGTTATCCCAAGCGAACAGAGCGATACTCTTACGCCACAGCTTAACTTTGCGATTCAGAATTTCCGTGTACTTATTCTTCCGGCGACACTTCATCTTCTGCCTCGCTTTCATCTTCTGCCTCAATAGCAGCAACAAATTCTTCAAGCCATGTATCATCGTCCTTACCGTTGGCTCTGCGTACTTCATCAAGTGTCTGTAGCGTTCTGGCTTTTGCCTTCTGTACAGACGTCAGCTCACGTTCAAGACGGAGAACAGCGATTTCGGCTCTTTCAAGATTAGTTGTTGTTGTGGATTCAACAACCCTTGTATCAGCACCAGAACCTTTTTTATGGACACTAACATTCGTGCTTATCTCAACATTTCCTTTGAGAGTAACTTCCTTCATGTTGTTGATTGCTCTTAGTATCCGGCGCTCACGAATGGTATATAAAACTACTTCTTCATGTAAGTTGTCCTCTGTGTCGGTGTCTTCCATTGACTCGGCCATGGCACGTTCTTCATCGGTCAGCTCATCCCATTTCACAACAGAATAGCCGCCATGTTTCAGCGCGTTTTTGCTGCCTTTCGGTGCACCGCCGTTATTGCCGGCAGCGTTCTTATTCCCATGAGGAGCGCCGCGTGGTTTCGGTGCGTCCTTTTGCGACTTTTTTTCTGCATTTTGGTTGCGACTCTTTTTGCCTTTTAGTTGCGACTTTTTTGAACGTTTTCTCGCCGCCTGTATTTTCTTATCATTATTCCAATGCCGAGAAGCCCACGATTTCACTGTTGACTCGGAAACATTATGCTTTTCGGCAATCTCCTTATAGGATAGACCTGCTTTATAATCTTCCAGCGCCTTATCCCTGTCAGCCATTGAAATCCCCCTCTCGTTCGGTCGTTAATGTTTTTTCGGCAAAATTCAAAGAGGAAGCATAGAGCAAGCGCGCCGTCATCTCAAAATCTTTTTCAATACAATTCTCCTCTCAATTTGTTATTTATCATAATAATATGCAATTCCCGCAAGAACGAAAAATATGCAAGGTAAAGCAACGCCATTACCCCACATTTTATATTCTGCGCTATCTGAATATGGCTTTTTAAGCCATTTGATAATCTGATTATCAGTTTTATGTTTTTTCTCAGGAGCAGTAACCCTCCTATACGTTTCAAAAACGTCACGCCAAAAAAATATCTCATTTTCAGTCGGACTTTCTGTTCCAAGATCTGAACACCACCAATCCGGAAAGCCCTGCAGCCTTGCGCACTCTGTAGGAGTCAATCTCCTGACCGAATAATTGTTGCCAGGCTGCGCAACTGCTCCCGGTCCCTTTGCCATAAGTGTCGGCTGTAATTCCTCTTGAATAGCGGGTTTATATGAAGCGTTCTGCCCTTGATTAAAAGCATCACGCCCGATTCCGTAACATACCGCTTGAGGATCCTTATAATCCCTTGCGGTTAAGGTTGGTGTTTTATCTTCTTCTGTCTGTACAAAACAGCCTGTGGTGGTTGCATAAACAGCGTGACGGTCGACGGTATTCAAAGTATAGGCAACATCCTCTGTCACACCTTTGCCGTTTGGCCCGTTCTCAACTTCACGACCTATAACGGATCCCTGGATACATATAGCGGGATCGATTACGCAATTGAAGTTTTCCTTATCTGGCATACGCTGGTTGCCGCCTGCATTGTTCGCCGTGAGCGTTGGTGACGTCTGATCGCCATTCCAGGAACACGGCTCGAAAAGTGTCTGGTCGTTATTGCAGGATAAAGTTGCCGATTTATCTTCTTGTATAAGAGCTCCCTTGCCGCCTCCTTCACATCCGGAGCGAACTTTCAGAACGAGCGGAACATTATTCCCGCCTGTTCCCATTCGGGATGTAAGCGTTTGTACCTTTTCATCTTTTGAGACCTCAATTCTGCTATCTGTAGGATGGTTCTCAAGAGATACAATATTATCTATTACACAGGGAGGATGATTTGCTGTTGCCCTGAGCGTAGCTGTTCTATGTTCTGTAACACCTAACACGCTGCCGCCCTGATCATTCAGGCACAGGCTTGCCGCTGTAGAGCATCCTTCAGCATTTCCGGAAGCTCTTTGCCACGCACGGAAGCTCTCCGCAGAATACCCTGACACGCCCTCGGACTTAAATAATACTTTCCAGGCACTTGTGCCATTAAAATCTGCGACAAGGTAGATACGTTTTCTTCGCTGGGGCACTCCCCAGTATTGAGCGTCGAGAGTTCGATAAGCAACGCTCCATCCGTCTCCCATGTAGCTGTCAGCGTATGGCCACCTGCTTTTCTCAGGTAAAGGGACCGTGGTTCCCGGCGCGACGACGCCGATGATCGCCTCGAGCACGGCCTTGAAATCGTTTCCTCTGTTTGAACTGAAAGCGCCGGGGACGTTTTCCCAAACACAGTATCGCGGATATTCTCCATTTGTAGCTGCCCTCATTTCCTTAATGATTCTTATCGCCTCATAAAAAAGAACAGACTGGCTGCCGCCTAAGCCTGCTCTTTTGCCCGCCACACTCATATCGGTGCACGGGGATCCAAACGTGATGATTGACACAGGTTCGATTGTATCTCCTCTGATTTTGGAGATATCACCTAAGTGTTTCATCGTTGGTATTCTTTTTGAGGTAACTCGAATCGGAAACGGCTCTATTTCAGACGCCCATATTGGAGTAATGCCCGCTAATAAACCTCCAAGCGGAAATCCGCCGGAGCCATCGAAAAGACTTCCGAGAGTCAGATCACGCTTCATCTGGCGCCTCACTCTCTCGGTTAAGTAGTACCGCCTTTTCTCCAGTGAGCTTTTCCCATCGGTCTATAATCACATCGACGTAGCGCGGATCCAGCTCCATTGTGTAGCAGATCCTGCCGTTTTGCTCACACGCCACTATCGATGTGCCGCTGCCTCCGAACAGATCGAGGACAACGTCCTTTTCCTTTGTGTTATTGCGGATTTGATAATCAAAGAGTTTAACAGGCTTCATTGTAGGATGAACATCATTCTTTTTCGGCTTGTCGAACTCGAGTATTGTTGTTTGTTTGCGATCGGACGCCCAAAGATGGCCCGCGCCGTCTTTCCAGCCATAGAGACACGGCTCATGCTGCCATTGATAGTCCTGGCGTCCCATAACAAGTGAGGATTTCTTCCAGATCAGGCACTGTCTGACCGTCCATCCGCACTCGCGGCAAGCTGCCCGGAAATTGAAGCCTTCCGAATCTGCGTGCCATATATAAAAAACTGCGCCGGGCTTCATAACCTTATCGGCGCAGTTGAATGCATCTGCAAGGAAGGCTCTGAACTGAGTATCTTCCTGCTTGTCGTTTTTTATTGTTAATCTTTCGGAAGTGCCACCGTGATAATCTACATTGTACGGAGGATCCGTTATGAGCAGATCTGCAAGGACGCCGCCCATCAGAGCGTGTACATTATCGGCGTTGGTACTGTCTCCGCACATCAGACGGTGGTCACCAAGCTGATAAATATCACCCAGCTTTGATGTTGGCTCTTCCGGGAGAGGTTCGTTATAATCGTCCTCTTCAGATAGATCTTCTTCGTTAATATCTTCCGTGAAATACTCGGTCAGGTCAAAACCAAGCAAATCAACATCAAAATCCAGGTCGTTAAGCTGCTCGATTTCCACCTTGAGCATCTCTTCGTCCCATTCTGAAAGCTCTGCCAGACGGTTGTCGGCCAAGATGTATGCTTTCTTCTGCGCTTCGGTCAGATGATCAACCTTTACGCAGGGGATCTCTGTGATGCCTTCTCTCCGAGCGGCGATCACGCGACCGTGCCCGGCAATAATACCGTAATCATTATCGATAATCACGGGATTGATGAAGCCGAACTCGCGCAGACTCGACCGGATCAGCTGAATTTGCTCCTCGCTGTGTGTTCTAGCGTTATTTGCATAAGGAATCAGCTTGTCGATGTTTACATGAATAAATGTGTTTTCCATAATGCCGCGATACAGGAAGGAGCAGCATTACAATATCACATTACCTCCTTTTTTTGACATAGAAAAAAGCCCCATTCGGGCGAGAATGAGGCTTTCAGGAAGTGACCATAGAATTTTACAATACCATTGTACATTAATTAAAAGGACATGTCAAGGACACGTTTTGGACATTATCGCAAGAAATCGTCATATCTATGCAACCAATCAACGCCAAAAAGCAAAACAGAAAAATCATTTTCCGCTGCATGAATATCTCGGCGGATGGTTCGTATGTCAACGTTCCATTTTTCTGCCAAATCTTCGTATGAAACACGCTCATCGGCGATGTATTTACCGAAAAGTGAATCATATCGGCGCAGCATCTGATCGGAGTTTGAATCATTACAATAGATTTCATATACACGAAGCATGCTGTTGATGTGGGAAAGGATAATTTTTGTCTTTTTGGTACTATTAAGGATCCCCTCAACAACCTGATCGGCGCGGTTGTTCGGATCATACATCTGCTGGGAGAAATCAATCGCCATCGCAAGATTGATCTGCGACTCCTTAAATGTCGCGCTGCCGATATGTTCGTTAAAGAGCCTGTACTTTCTCAGTAACAGTTTGGTATTGTGGATCCGGCGGTCTTTAATCGCTTTGGCGTCTGCCTGCCGCTGCTCCTCGATAGTTTTGATTGTTATGTCCGCAGCTATCTGTGCAGCGGCTTTGGTAAGCTCCTCAACGAGTTCTTGATAGTTCATGATATCTCCTTTCGGTCATTTTTAGCTGTATTGTTTCCAGATACGCACCGCAGCCCAATGAACGACGATATTTCTCTGCTTCCGCGTAATCGGAAAACAGTGGAACGCGCAGCATAGAACAATCAACGTATATTTCCCTATATTTTTCGTGAGTTTCACGGTTCACCAAGATAAACGCCGTAATCATGCTCTTAAACGCCTCTTGGATCTTCTCTTCTTGGATCGCCCGTAAAGATGGAGGTCGGTTAACCTGTCAACGGCCATTTTGTAAACGTTTGTTCCATGTTCCCTGTGATACGCGAGTTTATTCGGTCTGTGAAAACCGCGTTCTTTCAGAGCGGCCTTAGCTGAATTTCTGATTACTTTTCTTGCAAATGACATAACTTTTTCAACCTTTCTACAAAAGCACAATAGCTCAGGCAGGAAAACCCCGCCTGAGTATGTTCTACTTTGCCACCTTGTTGATCCTATCTACAAGGCGGTAAATCTTCTTTTTTCTGTATTCTTCAACTTTGGCAGAGCAATCAAAGATATACTCAAGCTGGTCAAGCATTATACGCACATCAGCGATTTCCTCGGCCACATTATCCAAAACCGCAGTAGTTTCAGGATAACGAGTATCTTTGCATAGTGCCTTTGTCAGTTCTGACATTTCCTCGATAGCAATCAGTTTTTGATGTTCTTTGCCGTATGTATGAACAGCAGCCTTGCAAACCGCCTTCGCGTAAAAATCATCCATAGGTATCACCTCCCTCTGCATCGGCTAATCGTCGTAGGTTACAACCTTTCCATTCTCGGTATAATCCCTTTTCTTAAAATCCAGGCCGAGATGATCCATCACAATTCGGTCAGTATGTTCCCAATACACTTCATCTGTGTCGGATTCTTCCATACACTTTGTGAAAGCATTGATCAAACGGATAAGGCGGGTACGTCCCCAACCAAACTCAGTGTATAAAACACGGCAAAGGGTTTTTAGGATCCGCCGCGTTAAATCAACACTCACCTGGTCTTCCTTCTCTCGCCAAGCCTTTTCAACCAAAAGATCAATCTCTTGCCTGGCCAGCTTTTCTTGACGTTTGCTTAATTGAGGTACTCTCGCTTTCATTTGTTTAAACTCCTTTTATGACATTGGACTATCTTTTTTTACTGTTCAAAACAGCGTATTTCCGCTGTGCTTGTTTTAAGCGTGCCTTGCGGCAGTCATTACAAAAGTCATTACTTTTTCTTTCAAAGAAATCCTTGCCGCAGCGTTTACAGAATTGTACCGGAATCCGTCTGAACGATGAGCAGCTATCGCAGTCCTTCTCGCCGGCAGTGCAGCCGTGGATCTCATCCCAGCACATACACAGATCCTTTTGCCAGAAATCTTTGTACTGATCCTCAACGGGACTCTTGATTTTTGCCAACGCCATTAGGTTACCTGCCAACGCAGATAGTAGCATTTCAGCATCTTTGCGTTCGAATTTCTCCATTAAGCGGCGATGCCTCAGCGGTCTGTCCGGCTTACCGTGTCCCCATTTGCCTCTGCCGATATACGCCCTGACCTTATCAAGGTTTTCTGTGAGGTACATTTCAAACACACGTCCTCTGATCGCTTTTGCCGATCTGCCGAGAGCGTCTGACATAGCTTCATAGCTATCACCCTGTTTTATCATACGGGTTAATGTTTTCCAATCATCATCTGTCCATTTCGTGTGATTATCCGCTTTTACGGGATGCAGGTTTTTGAGATTCAAATCATTTATCCTGCGCTGAATTGCACCTTCTGTGCGCTGCAGCATATCTGACAACTGACGTAATGAGTATCTGTTTTGTTCAAGATACTTTTTGAGCCGACTATCTTCCAAGTGAGTCCACGGTGTTTTCTTGTATCGCATACACATTTGCACATCATGGCTTCTCTTTGCCGCTACCCACTTTGGCTCCGGACCGAGAGCGTACTTCTCGAACTTTGAAAAATTCAGAAAGGACTTGTTTTTCTCCGCCCACTTCCAGAATTCATCAATATATACAACATCAAATGTCTGTGTACTGACTTTCTGCTTATGCGTCGGAAGCCCTCGGTTCTCAATAAAGGAAATTGTCATGTATCCGGATGTACCGCCGCCGTAACCAAGTGCCTGGCACAAATAGTGTTTTGTAACATATCTGTCGCCGTTCTGCAAAAAGTTGCCTAATTTGAGCTTTGACACCTTTAACTTGATAGCCTCTTCGCTTCGGTGAAGGTGAGCGGCTATTGTGGGAACGCTCTTGTTTCCCCAGCTTTCTTTCAGATACTCAATATCCTCTTCAGACCAGTTCCTTTTTGACAATCGGAATTTATATATTCTCAGCTTAACAGCCTCCGGTGTTCTGCCGAGATGCTGTGCAATTTCTGCTTTTGATAAAACTCCGTACTTTTCACGCAAAAAGTTATCTTCCGCTGCTGACCATTTTGTATTCACGTTGCCCCCTCCAAAGACAAATACTTTTCAATGGCAGCTCTCGCTGCCAAACAGCTATAACAAATCTTAACAGCGTATCCATAGTGGCTGAGATCTGCAAGCCATTCATTCTGCTTATCTGTAGCTTTGTTTCGTCCGACTTTCATTTCTATGTATAGCCCGTGATACTTTCCCCGCGGCACAGCCAGGCAAATGTCCGGAACACCGGCTCTGACTCCCTGCTGCTTAAGGTGAGCAGCTTCTATACGGTCGCGCCGACCACCGTTCGGTACAGCATACATCATCTTTAATTCCGGATGAACGCCTAACCGAACACACTGATCAGCCCAGGCAAACAGCGCCGTTTGTTCCTGCGCTTCAGAAGAATGGGAAGTGCTTTTGATATTCCGCAAAACATTCCTCACATAAAAAACCAAGCTTTGTCATGCCGCAGCCCCTGCCTTTCGTCCAACCGATACGGTACATCATGCTTTTTGCCTTCTCCGCTTTACATCGGGCACAATTCGCCCACAGCATGGCTTTTTTCTTATCCGATAAAGTATGCCTCATAAACGCTTTCGGCAAAACACGGGGCAAATCTGCCCCCTCTGTGTCGAAGAATACGGGGATTGATAACCTGTCCGCGATTTCAGCAATTCTCATCAGCAGATTTTTCGAGGCGTCGTCCTCCTTTACGCCGACCAAGATCCATTCCATTTGATGAGCCATCGATCCCGGCGCGTTTACGTAGGTTTCGAGCATTGATACGGTTTCGTTTGTCGCCTCATCAATATCAATAAAGAAATGACTTTTTTCTTCTTTTATTTGGAGCCAGGGCAAAAATGACGCCGTCCTTTCTGTCACACGGAAACCGAGCCATAAATTTTCACATAATAGAAACGCCGGCCGGCTTTCAAAATATTCCTTCATCTCATGGAAATCTCCGGAGATCAAAACATAATTGTGCTGCCGCTGTGTGTAAATCACCTGCATAACTCTGTCGATCCATGAGACGGGCATATCGAACGTTTCAGCATAAGGGTTCACATAAAGGGTTCGCCCGGTAATGTACTTTGATTTTGGAGTTTCCAATCTGTACTCATGAAATGTCGGTGCAACTCCAAACGGCGCAATCAGAAAATGCTTATCCGAGTTCGGCGACTGTACAGGTGAGTTCAGCACGTAATAGCCCGGTTCTTCTTCCTCGTAGGAATCAGCAAAGCTAAGATTCAGACGAACATCGCCGCTAAATCGGTTACAATGGTTTCTTATCTCCGATCTGATTTCACTTCTGTCCGCTCCTGTCATCGGATTCCACATCTCATCATACCAACCATGATTCATTTGGACACCTTCTTGTCCCGAAAGCGATAGTTCTTCTTGGGATCCCTTTCGATGAAGATCTTATGGTTGGCCATCTCGGCAATACGGGATCCGAGAGCCTCATCGATCTCGACGATCTGTTGCAACGAAAGCTCCGAACTGATGATAGTAGGAAGCTCCTCATTGTATCGGTAGTTGATGATCTTGAAGGTTGCGTTCACGTCCGCTGTCGATACGAAATCCCCGCGCCGCGTCTTGAAGAAATCATCAATGTAAAGAATATCTGCGGTTTTATATGAGTTGATGATCGCTTCATACAATTCGCCGTCATTGACCGCTTGTTTGATTTTTGTGATATCGTCTTGCCAAAGCATATACTTAGCAGCTCTTCCTTGCTTGAGCAAGTAACCGACGATAGCCGTACAGATGTGCGTCTTCCCGCAGCCTGGCTGACCGCCGTAGTAAAACCAGCCATCCGGCTCTTTGGCGAATGCGCAAGCCTCTTTTAGCGCATATTGCTGCCAATCTTCCGTTGCCTCGTATGCGTTGAATGTATAACGTTTGAGGAGCTTGCTCAATCCACTGTTGTGAATACGTCTCAATTCATCACGAACCCTCATACATTCGCATTTGCAGGCGATCTCGGCATAGTATGGCTTTCCGTAAGAGTCCACCCGTTCTTCGACTCGGTAAATATATCCCTTGTTTTTGCATTTGGCGCAATCGTAGCCAGTCAGTTTGCCTTCCAGCTCATTGGATACCCTTACAGCATCCTCTGCCTTTTCTTTAGGCGACAGCTCAGAATACTTTTTCGCCTGTTCTGTAAGTTCCGCTACTTTCTCCGGAGACAGAATTCGTGACATTACTTCCTGAATGTGATCCATAGCCAACACCTCCTTGATTCTGTGTTTTGGAAAGCCACTTCGTGATAAATGCCTTTATGCCGCTGCGCGTTTTTCTCCTGCGAGGATTCGCCTCTAACCATCCGAGCATGGAGCGAAGCTCCTGTTCTACATTCACAGCGGGATACAATTCCTTAAAGTGTTCAACATCTGATAGAGGAACAGAATAAAACGATTTATCATTCAAAGGCAATTTAATGAATTCATCGGCGGCGTCGGGGTCTGCTTTTGCAGAACTCGGCGCTAAATTATTATTTATTTTCCTTTTATTTATTTTTTCTTTTATATGTGGGGTTTCTGTTGCAGTTTCGGGGGTTTCTGTTGCAGTTTCGGGGGTTTCTGTTGCAAAATCAGGATTTTTTGATATAGTTATATTGACTACCTCGCTTTTCTGTTTTTGAAAATCGTCAAGTAGCCAATGCTTTGTTTTGTCAACCTTGTTCCTAACAGTCGCCAAATCGTAGCGTCGCTGAATTCCGACAGAGGTCATTATATTCTGCTGCAGGAGAGCATTATCAAAAAGCCCTATTTCCGCACAGTAATCAATAACTTGCCACACAAGGTCTTTGTTCTTAACCCATTTTGCTCCAATGTCCTTTATCAGCATTAACACCAGCTGATGTCTTGGAACGTCGATATAATATCCATTCTCATAGATATACTGCAGACAGAAATCGTAAATCGTGTACCCCAATGGACCATACTCATTGAGTAAATCCATTATTTTGAAGTCATTCCGCCGATTTGTGTCCTCGGGAAAATAACTCAGCCCCACCTTTCGCGGTCTCGGCATCGTGTTTTCCTTTCGTGTTCAGGTGTAGCACCCGACATAGGTATTCGTCAAGACGAATGCCAAAGATGTGATTGTCCTTAAATAGCTTATTTTCGTTCTCGTGAGCCTTAATGTGGTGTTCCCGGCAGAGGCAGATTGCCCGTAATCCAACATGAACTATCTGCTCCCGATCAAACCCCATACCAACACGATCAACATGGTGAACCTCGCCGCGCTTGTTGCAAATCGCGCACTTTCTGTTTTCCAGGCAACTGTACAGATACTTGTTGACGTCGTCCGTCAGGTTAAGCAGCGTATCCCTTGTACAGATGTCGTGATAAAAGCAGAAATCAATGAGGTAGGAAATGAAATCGGCGGCTACCGTCTTTTCACAATCCGACAGCGAGAAGTATTCCAAACACCTCTCACCGCAGAAGGTGAACTTCAAGTATTCCTTCATCCATTCAGGCTCATCACCATTCCATTCGCAGATCTCACGGATAATGGCATAAATCTTCCTGCGCTGGTCGGCAGAGATGGTGCGCTCATCGACAAGCCGGATCTCGACTTGCCGTATGTGCTTTTGCGCCAATTCTCTGCCGATTCTATCCTGCGGTCGCACTATGAGATTGTAGCCGTCATACGTTACTATCTGCGCCGGAGTTATCATTCGTTATTTCCTTCGTTCTTTCTTCGTGCTGGTGTAAATATACGCATCGGCTGTTGGCCGACATGTTTTGAACAATGAATTCATCACACTGTTGCCTTGATAGGTGTGTTCTGAATACTCTGTCCTCATAAACATACTGACCGTTTTCGCGTTTCTCCTTGATTCTCTCAATCAATTCTTCCTTGTCGTAGTTAGCCTCGACCAAGAATAAATCGTACCCCTTCGCCACGACACCGTCCAAATTGGCGGTATCAGTGGCGTAAATGACTTTAAAAATCCCCTGCGGACGCATGAAGTGTATTTTCCACGCACAATTCGGCACATCGTGGTGGAGTGGTACGGCTCCGAAGCGAATGTCACCGATTGCGTACCACTTATTTATTTCTGTCAAGAAGGAGCGATTTATAAATAAGAAAGGAGAGGAACAATGAAAACTATCAGCAATGGGTTTTACAAGGTAACGGTTGTATATCACCCTGATCAGCGGATTCTCAAAAAGCAATCTTTTGAGAGTGGTGACATTCAAGTGGTCTTTATGTTGGTGCGTTAAAAAGATGTATTTTATCTGCCCAACCACTCCGGTGTCCGCAAGTTTGCTGAAAGGCACTCCGCAGTCAATCAGGATCTGACCATCAAGAAAGACTGCGTTGCCCTTAGAGCCTGTTGAAATGACCTTGACGTCGATCATCTCACTCTACAAGGTCATCGAGTGAGAAAGCACCCGCCGGCGGTTCGCCGTAATTATCGGGTTCGTTCTGATACCGAGGCGGAGCGGCTTCAACGATGTTCTGCGAAGGAGCGTCATCGTAGTCGCCTGCTTCAACGTAATCGCCGCTGTAATCGGGCGTTCCGTCGTCGTTCATAACATGGTTGTCGGCAACATACGCATTCTGCATTTCGACCGACATAACGCCCCACTTGCTAATGAGCTGCCGGAGCATGGTCTTCTTGGCCATAGAATCGAAATCCTTTGACCAGAAGGTGTTTGTCCAGCCTCGCTTGACGTCGTTGGCGTAACCGGCAGAATATTGCAGCGCGTGAGCCTTCATCTTTTCTTTCGGCCAATAAATGACCTTCTCAAAACCGTTGATATAGCGGAACATCGCGTAGTAACCGATGGTTTCGGTAACTTTTCGGCGTTCTTCATCGAGGATCGGCTTGATTTCGATATCCTCGGTCAGCGGATCCCACCTGATGAGCTCACCGTCCTTGATTTCGGTGACGATCAGTTTTTTATACTGCCCGCTGCGGATCGCGAGCTGGATATAGCCTCTGTAGCCGAGGACGAAGGTTGCGACCTTGCGATCATTCTTCCTGTCGTTAAACGGCACAAGGTAGTACTGGCCGAGCTGGGGAGAAGGAGTAAGCCCCAAAGCGTGTCCGCACAAAGCAGCGGAAAGGATAGTGGCAGCCTCGCACTCCTCAATAGCGGGATTGGTCGAAACCACCGAAGTGATCGCCGCCGTAAACTTCTGAATCTCCTTCGGATTGCTAAGGGAATTCTGCAGCGACTTCTGATAAGACGGTGTCTGAATCATCGCCGAGAACTTCGGCTTGCGCGGCTGAATACCATTCTGCTGTGCCTGGTTGTAGTTCTGCTGATAGTTACTCATAACGTAACCCCTCCTTGTTCAAATAATCTTTTATGTACTGCGCGGCAGCCTTGAGCTGCGCTTTTGTGCCGCGAATAGTGAATGTGAGCGAGTAAACAGGTTCGCTTGTCTGCTGTTCGGGTGCTGTTTCCGTACCGGGCGTTTCCGGCATCTCGCCTTCGGGCACTTCGATCTCCTGCGGGACGTTTGCCGCGAACGGCTCGTATGCCGCTGTCGTTTCGGCCGTGTTCTGAGCGACGCGCTCGCGCTCGGCTCTCTCGGCTTCTTCTCGTGCTTTCTCTGCGGCGATCGCCTCGAAGCGTTCTTTGACGGTTCTGATTGCCTGGCTGACGTTCAGCGTTCTCTTGTACTCGACAAGAATCTCCGCCTTGTGTTCCTGCGTAGCAATCAGCTGCAGGTCATCCATAACCCGATCCAGAAAAGCGGTACATTGCTCTTTGAGCTTTTTCTCTGTGACGCTCATGGTAATCTGACAGCCGACTGCCTCGAATTTTACAAAATCGATACCGAGCGCCTGTGCGTACTTGTCAAAGTGCTCTCTGACCTTCTTTGTCTTTTCTGCCTTGAGATCATCCTCGACAACAGCGATCTTCTTCTTGAGTTCTGCCTCGGCAGCCTTGTACGGAACCGCGACGCATTCTTTGTAAACAGCCTCGAACTGCTCGTAGGGCGTCATAACCGCCTTTTTGATGTCCTTACGCTTTGTTTCCAGCTCGGCAAATTCTTTGTTCATAGCCGAGCGAACTTTTTTGATCTCCTTGTAGTTGCTTTCGGTAACCACAAGGTTGATCGCGGTACTTGTCCGGCTCTCAACTTCGCCCTTGATTTTGCGCAGGTGCTCGATGATGATGGGAACCTGCGTCAGTTTCATCAATTCACCGTCATCCGGCTTGACCTGCACGGTAGCCAGCGCCGTAGCTTCCGCTGCTGTCGTCTTTTCTTCAACCGTGGTTTCCACTGCCGTAGCTTCAACCATATTGTTATCTGACATAAAAAACCTCCATTCTTGTGTAAAACCTCTTGATTTTCATTGATAAATCTGCTACAATGTAGTTGTTTAAATTTCTTTTATGTTTTCGCCCCGTAATGGCTCAGGCTGTTGCGGGGCGTTTACTGTTTATCGAGTGCGTGAACACAGAAAACAGAACCTCTGAAACATGCTGGGAGCGGTATTCCTCCATCATCAGCTGCATAAGATAGTCATCCGTCAGTCTTGCGCCGTTCTCATCTCCGAACCGCTTGATGATCACCGCGAGCTTTCGCTTTGCCTGGGCTCTGATCATCTCGAATGTGGCAATATCGCAACCGCCAACGATCTCGGAAAACTGTTTGTGTGTTACCAACTAATCCACCTCCTCTTTATCAAAGATCGTGAACGTGTGTCCTCTCTTCTTGATTCCGACCTTCAGCTCCTTCATCGCTTCAAGCAACTCATCGCCGTATCGGTCGTTGTAGTAATCCGCTGCAAGCATAAGAGCAGCTTTGTCGGTCAGAGTCGAGAGGTTCTTAACGTGGATCGTTCCCATCCTTCACACCGAAGCCGGAAGCAGAATCGGCTGATCTACAGACGGGGAAGATTTTCTCCGGCACTCTTCAAAAGAAGGAACTGCCGACTTGTGGAACATGAGCATTCCGAGGATCCGGAAGAACTTGTGAACGCTGTTCTCTTTCTTCCTGCGGCGGTTGGAAGTGCGGCGGCCGGCAGTCTTGCGGTCGATCCTTGCGTGACCCTGCATGAAAAGCCCGGCATCGAAAATCTGATCGGTCGTGCAGTTCTTCGCTTTCATCTGCGGAAGGTTGTGATAAGGATCAAACGTGATCTTGATAACTGATTTCTTTTTGAACATAGCAATTCTCCTTTTTATTTATCGGCAGTACCGAGATTAAACTGTGATTCTTTGAGCTGCGAGGATCTCCCTCGCATCTTCGATATCTATACCGTATCGTTCACATAAGAACTTGATCGGAACCTTGTGGTGAGGATTAACAAGGTAGCCTTTCTTGGCCAATTCGTCATTAAGCTGATTGATAATCTTGTATGAAGCGTTGCGACCGACTCCAACCAGTACCATCACGCCTTTATAGTCAACCCACATGATTATCATTCACCCCCTCGTTCATCAGTCTTTGGAGGCTGCTCAACAGCTCGTTACCGAGTTTCTTGAAGTGTTCCCAGGCAACCGCCTCGGTCTTGTCAATTTTACCGTCCTTAGTTACTTCGATGATCTGGGTGAGGATCCCTTCGATTGCTTTGAAATCACTGAGAAAAGATAAAGTAGCAACTGTAAGGCTTTTGCCGGTAGAAAAATCGGGCAAGAACTCACCGAGCGGTGACGCCTTAATATGCTTGTAAGCGAGGTTGCGGTCGTTGTAGGCAATCACCATATTACGAACCACGTCATCCGGAGGAATCGACGCGTTGATCTTCTTTTCATACTTCGCCAGAGAGTGATATGAAACTCCAATCATATCCGCAGCCTCGCTCTGTTCCAAGCCTGCCCTTTTTCTACTGTCTTTGTAGATGTTTGTGTAAATTTCTTCCATGTTTTTCTCCTGTTTCTATGATATAATGATAGTAGAGATTAAGCTCTTGAGGAGATCAACGAGTCCACTGTAACACCGAACTCATCGGCAAGGGCAACCGCAATGTCAAGCGACGGTTTCTTCCTGCCTTTCTCAATGTGGTTAATCATAGATTGGGAGACGCCAACTATTTCTGCAAGTTCTTCCTGTGTCAGGCCTTTCTTTTTCCGCGCCGCTTCGATTCGCGCACCGAAATTGATAAAGGTTTTTTCTCCCAAAATCATCTTCACACCTCCTTGTTTTTTTCGAGATTATGTGATATTATGAATATGACTATGGGTAATAATCCGAAAAGAGCTTTTTTATTTCTCGGAATTATTACTTGATAATATTATAATCTCATTTTGCCGAGATTTCAAGTGGTATTCTCATAATTTTGAGAAATTATTGTTTTGCACAAATTTGCTTTCTCATTTATATGAGATTTGCACAAAGGGTGATATTATGACTTTCTGGGAAAGATTCTACAAATTATGCTTGGAGCATGAAACAAAGCCCAATCCAGTAGCAGCCCAATTAGGGATAGCTTCTGGAACTATATCGGGATGGAAAAATGGAAAAGACCCTAATACAGCCCATCTCAAACTGTTATGTGAGTATTTTAATGTATCCATTGACTATCTCCTTGGAATAGCTGACACAAAAAAAGAGCAGACAGATTCTGATAATCTGCCTGCTTCTGAAGAAATGCAACGTTTGCTAAAAGAAACGTCTACTCTGTCTGACGAGGAAGCTCGGAAGGTTCGCGAGTACGTAGAGCTTTTAAAGCTAAAACGTAATCAAGAGTCTTCTTAATCTCCTCCGGGGTTAGTTGCTCGTAGCTTTTCATAAGTTTTTCCTTTTCTGTCATGTTGATATACTCCTTATCTATGTACTTGTGCGGGTGCACGATTATAGAGTATACTACTAACTTATGACAATTTTGTAATAAATTGTCGATTAACCGACTGTTGATAGATTATAACGATATATGATACAGGTGAGAATATGCCCGCATATAAAGACGAAAAACGCAATACTTGGTACTGTCAGTTTTGGATCAACGATTTTACAGGTAAGAGGAAACATATTGTAAAACGCGGATTCAAAACACGCCGAGAAGCAAAAGAATATGAGGATAAGTATAGAGCGTCAAAAAATGAGACCTCCAACATAACGCTTGGAGGTCTTTATGAAAGTTACAAACAAATATATATTCCGACACTTAAGCTATCAACCCAGGACAATAAAAAACAGTTAATTGAGTCCTATATTCTTCCTTATTTTGAAACCAGAAAGGTAAATGAAATAACTTCAAAGGATATAGCAAAATGGCAGCTTGAAGTTCAGCGCGGCAAAAAGTTATCCAATACCTATCTCAAATCAATAAACACTCAAATGTCCGCTCTTTTCAATTTTGCCAAGAAACACTATGGGCTTGCAATTAATCCAGTAGTTATTGCCGGTCCGATGGGCAAAAAGAAACCTTCCGAAGAAATGCAATTCTGGACACTTGATGAATTCAACAGGTTTATTAAATGTGTCAATGGGATGACAAATCAAATCGCTTTCAAGATTCTTTATTGGTGTGGGTTACGCAAGGGTGAGTTAATGGCTTTAACTCCAGATGACATCTTAAAGAGTAAAGAAATCGATATAAAAAAGAACGCCTCATGGCGATCAATGAAAAAACTATCCAAAGAAGAAATCGAATCAACAACATGGAAAAAAACAAACGGAATTATGGGGCTTGAAATAACAATTCCCAAGACTGAAAAAAGCATTCGGAAAGTAGCCATACCTGACTTCCTGTACAAAGAGATAATCGAATGGATGAAAATGCTATATGGACTGGAGCATGATGATTTGCTCTTTGAATTCAACAGTAACCACACACTCAACGGCATATTAGATAGGAGTGCAGCAAAGGCAGGAGTGAAGCGTATTCGTGTCCATGATCTAAGGCATTCACACGCATCATTATGTATTGAGGCCGGTATAAGCGTCCTGCTGCTTTCCGAACGTCTTGGTCACGAAAACATTGAAACCACTTTGAATACATACTCACACCTGTATCCCAACAAACAAGCTGCTCTTGCAAGTGATCTTGATATGCTTGCTACAGGTGAAAAATCGTTAAAATAGAATTCTTAAACTCATATTAAACTCACGAGAAAAAAAGCAAGCCCCTAAAGCCGCATAAACACTGGCTTTAGGGGCATTATTGTGTTTATTCCCACTCTGTAGTAGGTACTCTCATTTATTGATTATCTACTTTTAGTTAGATTTTATAATCGTCTTTTTAATCCGCTTTTTCACAAACAGATTATGCTTCTTATATTTTTTCAAACTCAAAATAAACTCATACGCCAATAATTGTAGCATGAGTTCAAAATAAAATATCAAACTCAAAACACACGCTTTCCGCACAGGAAGGCGGCTATTTTTATTTTATATATCATTCTATAATAACTAATTTTCCTTTGTGCAAATCTCATAGAAACGAGAAGTTGAATTTGTGCAAAACAATAATTTCTCAAGATTATGAGAATACTACTTGAAATCTCGGCAAAATGAGATTATAATATTATCAAGTAATAAAAATAAAGGAGAGTTAAACATGAAGAAACTTAAACTGCAGCTCTTCCAGAGAACCTACCGCCTGTTCAGGCAGTGTGTTAGATGGGAAGAGAACGAATACCGTTCCGAAGAGGACAAACTCAAAGCCAAGGTGCAGTTCAAAGCGTTCTATCAATTCTTAGAGGACAGCGGCTTAGAACAGGAGTACCTTGACTGGCGCGCTCAGATGATTGAGGAGGCGATGGAGTGACCTTTTGGGAAGGCGTCGACGTCGGTTCCGGCGGCTCGTTCGTATTGTTCGCAACAGCCGTTTATGTATTCTACCGCATCGTCAAGAAATGTCTTGAGATAGACAAATAAGGTATAAAGGCACGGATTTATATAAGATGATTATACATCATCAAACACACAATTTCAACAAAAGTTTTTTGCTATTTTCTTTTTTCTAAAATTAAATATGTATTTTGCTTGCTTGGACGCCCCAATGCCAATCCGTGCTACGGTTGCGGGGCGTTTCTTATACCTATAAATAGAAAGGAATTTAAACACCATGAAGAACACAAACCTTGTGGAGATACCATTGATAAGTATCTCCCCTCACCCACAGAACCCTCGCAAGGATCTGGGTGATCTGACGGAGCTTGCAGAGAGTATCCGGACAACAGGGATCCTGCAAAACCTGACGGTCGTTAGAAATGAGGACTACACCTACACGGTCATCATTGGCCACCGCCGGCTCGCCGCTGCCAAACTTGCCGGCTTGGAGACAGTTCCATGTGCTGTTGTCGAAATGAGCGAAGATGATCAGCTCGCGACAATGTTGGCCGAGAATATGCAGCGTTCCGATCTTACGGTGTATGAACAGGCCGAGGGGATCCAGCTCCTTCTTGACCGGAGCTTCTCAATTTCTGATATCGCGGAAAAGACCGGCTTCTCGGAGTCAACCATCAGACGAAGGACGAAGCTCCTGGAACTCGACAAGGAAGCCTTCAAGCGCAGCCAGCAGCGGCAGGTGTCGTTAGCCGACTATGAGAAGTTAAACGAGATCACGGACATCGAGTCCAGGAACAAGCTGCTTGATGTTATCGGAACCGTCGATTTTGAAAATGAGCTGACAAAGGCTTTGAACCGTCAGAAAGTCAGAGCCAAACTGATGGAGTTCAAATACACGTTTGAGAAAATGCCGAACGTCGAGATTTTTTTCGAAGAGAACAGCGCAAGCAAGTGCGGCTGCGCATATGAAGACTCGCTCTATTTTCACACGTATTCCCGCCCGGTTATGCCGAAACTTGACCGCGAAAGAAAATACAGAGTGTTCATTCACGACGATAGTATGTACATATACAAAGTGCTAACCGCAGAAGAGCAGCGGGAGCGCTCACGCAAAAGCGAGGAAGATTTAAGGCGAGAGAAGTTTCACGCAGAGGCTGAGGAAATCAACAGACGGTTTCACGGCATGAGAAAAAAATTCGCGGATAATCCGCCTAAGCTAAACTCAATAAGACGGGAAATCCTTGTGAAAGAGTTCACAAGATGCGTCGCGGAAGGAAAAATGTACAGCTTTATGTGCTTTGCCAAGCCGTTCGACGAGAGCTATGACAAAGACGGCGGCGTTGCGGTAATGCTGGAGCTGATACACAAAGTGCTGGATGATAGAGATACAAACGGATATATAGCCGTGTACTCGCCTTCCTCCCCTCGGTATGATAACCCCGAATTGAACCGTTTTTACTATTTGATAAACCGGCTCGGGTATGAGATGTGTACGGAGGAGATACAGCTCCGCGACGGAACACACCCCATTTTTACAAAATATAAAGGAGAATGAACAATGGAACAGACACCCAAAGTATTAAAAAGAATCATTTACAAGGCGCCCGGACACGCGCCGAAGGTGATGCACATTGATGCGAAGTACCTTTGCAATCTCAAGCACCTGGTCGCTAATGCCGATATTATTGAACACGTCCCGATGATCCCCGCTGTTGTAGAAGGATCCCCCATCCAAATCTGTGTCGATGAGGACGGTCATCCGAAGAAACTGCCCTTCAACTTTTACATTCCCATCAACAGCGTATACTTCCCGATTCAGATGATTGTCGGCGTCGCAGTATTCGCCAAGTTTAAGCCGCTCAACATCTATGAAGACGACTACGACTACCAGCTCGACAGTCTGAACGACACGGAGATCAAGCTCATCGACGAGTTTTTGAACAACGGCAATCAGGCGGTCTTAGAGAAGGAGTTTAAGCAAATGTATCCCGATATGAATTCCTACTGGACTCCTGTTGTGAGAGAAATCATCTAAAATATACACAAATCAAAGGCGGAGGCAACTCCGCCTACAAGCATTTTTATTTGACTGGAAGTGACAACTATTGAAGAACAATCTCAGAGAACACACAAAGAAAAGAAGTAACGTCATTTATATCGCCGGTCCGATCTCCGGAACAACCGATTATATGAAACGGTTTAAGAAGGCTGAAGAAGAACTCAAATCTCGCGGTTTCATTCCGGTAAACCCTACGATTGTATCAGAGCCGATGGTGACCGCCAATTGCGAGTATGAGGAATTCACGGATGTAACACATCAGCTCCTCAGAATTTGCGGAGCGATCTACCTGCTTAACGACTGGGAAAACAGCAAAGGAACCTTGCGAGAGCTTGAATATGCGCTCGATAACGAGTATGAGGTTTACTGTGAATCAAGCTGGTTCTTCCATGAGCAGGACATTTGTCCTTCCTGCGGCGTTTCGTTCTGCTGTTACAACTATGATAAAAAAGCACCTATGCGTATCGGGCATTGCCCGAATTGCGGGGAATGTTTAAGCCCGAAAGGAGCACAGGATGAAACCGATCTATCAACCTAAAGGGGCTGCGCGAGAATATGGCGACTACGCACTGAACATCTATACCGGCTGCCCGCACCGCTGCTATTACTGTTTCGCTCCCAACGTGCTGCACAGGATCCGTGACACATTCCATACAGAAGTTGCTCCGCGGGAAAACATTGTGGCAGAAACCCACCGCCAGCTTGAGCGTGAACATATCACCGACAAGCTGATCCACCTTTGCTTTACCTGCGATCCTTACCCCGTTGGGCACGACACGACCGTAACACGGGAAATAATCAAAATGCTCAAGGAGCACGGCAACAGCGTGCAGATCCTCACAAAAGGATCCGGAGCACGAGATTTCGATTTGCTCGACAAATCAGACCACTACGGTATTACGCTCTCCTGCTCCGAAGAGACAGCAGCATTCGCCGAACCTAACGCAAACACGCCCATATCGAGAATAAACGATCTTCGCCTTGCAAAACAGCGCGGTATAAGTACATGGGTATCATTCGAGCCGGTTCTGGAGCCGGAAGCTGTCTATGATTACATCAAAAGATATCATGATATCATGGACATGGTAAAGATCGGCAAACTCAACTATCACCAGTCAGACGTCAATTGGGCGAATTTTGCAGAGAGCGTCAAGTGGCACTGTATGTATTACGGCGTCCCGTTCTATATCAAAGAGTCTCTCAGGAAGGAGGTGCGGCAGCTTGAAACACAATAAAACCTTAACCGTCTATTGTCATCACGCCGATATCAAATCTATGAAGCGTTTTTTCAGAAAAAACCGTTTCAAAGCAACTGTGATCGCACATGAATTCGTGGAGCGCGGGACGTGCCTGTGTGCATTCGAGGAGCCTCCGAGACCGCGAGTATTATTCCCTACCCTCCACCAAGAGAACGGTGTCCAGATTGTTATGCCTCATTATTATAACAAATCGACACTTTATGAGAATTGTAATGTTCAGATCCTGGAAAACACGGAAACCGAGGACATTTCAATAGGTTTTTCAAGGTGATCGAGGGATGAACGAGAATACATATTACAAATTTACAAGCAAAACCGATCCCGATGAATGCTTTTATGCTTCCTGCAACTATCCGATAGCCGGTGAGGGCTTATTGGCAGCTTTGGGCATGGAGGGAGAATACGCCGTAGCGATTATTTCCGAAGAGGAGTATATAGAAAACACGAAGGAGGACTAAATGACAACATTTGAAATTGGTCAGCACGTTACATATAAAAATAAGCGATGGGCTATCTTCGCGATTAACGAGGATGCCGACGGTAAGATTTTACTGACGCTCAAACGCGGCCCGTATCGCATTAATGTACCGGCAGAGGAGGTGACATTATGAGCAATGATATATACAGAGGAAAACGCAGCTTAGAAAGATTCGGTAAGTCCATTTGGATTGAGGGCGAGCTTGACACTGTTTTTGATGATCCTGTTATTCTTGTACCAAAATCCAATGGAAGAAAAGCTGTTATTCTTATAGTTCCTAACACTCTCGGACGTTACACTAAACGAATTGACAAAAACGGAAAAAAGATTTTCGGAGGGGATATTGTCCACTTTAGAACAAGCGGCCTAAGTGGCTATGGTGAAGTAAAAGAAGATAACGGTAGGTTTGTAATAGTGGATAAGCGGAAGAAACCTACACGATATTATCCGTTTTATGATGATGCCATATATCGCGTCGACGGCAACATCCACGACAATCCCGAACTGTTGGAGGTAACAGAATGAAAGCAAAGGAATACTACGACATCATTATGAGCTTTCCGCAGGATCCCGAAGGGATTTCGCAAGCTGTTAGCAAGATATTTATCATGATGAGCACCGAGGCGAAAGAACTCATTACCAAACGAAAAGCTGTTCGCGGTCAGGCTATAGCAGCAATTGTCCGTGAACAGAACGATAAATGGAACGCCATTATTGCTATTTACGAAAATAAAAATAAGTGGTGCCCTCTTAAAAGAAATGGCTTTTGGAATCATTGGACAGATGAGATTCCCGACTTAAAGAAATATCGTTGATAGGAGGATATTATGAGTTACGATATAAAGTTAGTTGATCCCATCACAAAAGAACCACTACATACAAAAATGAAGCATGATATGCGCGGCGGTATGTATGCTATGGGAGGCACCACAGAACTGTGGCTGAACATCACTTGGAATTACGCGCACTATTACTACGAGTCTACTGACGGCGATCCGCGCTTTGCACACGATGAAATCTCCGCGTATTATGCCGACGGCACAACCGGACCGGTAAAAACGGAGTACGGTATTAGAGGTATCTACGGCAAGACCGGAGCCGAGAGCATACCTATGCTTGAGGATATGATTAACAAAATCGAGAGCACATACAAAGATGAAAGCGGCGAATGGAAAACCGCTCGCCGTAAACGTCGTGTTGTTTACGATGAAGATGGTATTCGGACAAAAATGGATGTGTATGAAGCCGACCGTAGCAACATCGAATACACTGTTAAAGTCGAAGAATACGATATCAGCGAAGGTGACACATCGAATTATTGGACTGATACAGCAGCCAATGCGCTGCGTCCTCTGCATCAGCTGATAGCAATGGCGCGGATCCGACCGGACGGAGTATGGGAGGGAGATTAAATGAGAGAGATTTTATTTCGCGGAAAACGAACTGACAACGGTGAATGGGTGTATGGATTGCTCTGTCGTGTCGGAGATACATATGCAAACATAAGGAGAATGGACACAGCGGTTCTTTATTCAGTATTGACTAATACTATCGGGCAATTTACTGGCTTAACCGACAAGAACGGCAAAAAGATATTTGAGGGGGATATAGTTGAATTTCGCACTTCATTAAAAAAGTATTACGCAAAAGTATATTACAAAAAAGGAATGTGGAGTTTGTATATTAAAGGATTTAACGATAGATATATGCTGAGTGTTGCTGTCGAAAATGATTATAGTGTAAAAGTCATCGGCAACATCCACGACAATCCTGATTTAACGGAGGTAAACAAATGAAATTAGATAGTTCAAACGCAAAACCATTTCCAAAATGGCACACCGATAATTTAAGTGTATATGCCGCTGGTCAAACAGCGATTGAAAAGGGCGAAACAGAATTCGATTGTCCAGTTTGCGGTAAAAAAGCACGAGTTGAGAGGAGCGACTACAATGGTCACATTCATTGTTTTTGTCCCTCTTGTAAGTCAGGAGTTATTGAATAAAGAAAGGAAATCATTATGAGAGAGATTCTTTTCAGAGGGAAACGAATTGATAATGGTGAGTGGATTCAAGGTTTTTTGGTTATATGGGGAAATGATTACTATATCGCCCCAGATATAAATGCTTATACATCAATGGGGGGACGCGGAAAAGGAAGATGTACGATGTTTGGGCATTATTATCAAGTTCTTCCTGAAACCATCGGACAGTATACAGGCTTGACCGACAAGAACGGTACAAAGGTTTTTGAAGGGGATATTGTTGCAATTCCTCCGAATATGAGTCGAAAGAGCACACTCGGCGTAGTTAAATTTGGAGACTATAAAACTCCACCTTATGGAGTTGACAAAACTAATAGAGGATTCTATATTCGCTGGTACTATGAAAATGAAGCAATTGAAGAAATGTTACGTCGAGATATTGTTTTCTGGTTTAATTATTCTCATGTTGATATTTTAATCATCGGCAATATCTACGACAATCCAGAGCTGTTGGAGGTGGGAAAATGAGATACAGGGATAATATCGAGTGGTTGAAATCGCTTAAACATCAAATAGGACAATCGCAACATCGGGATTTGTGGCACTTTGAGCAAGTCATTGATGAAACAATAGAGAACCTAAAGCCGCTCGCAAAACCTCACGGCAGGCTGATTGACGCGGACGATCTTGACAGCATAACTGTTGTATCATATCCAAACACAGGTGATCCGTTTGTTGCCGGAAGACTCAAGAAGATAATCGCTCCAACTATCATTGAAGCGGAGGTGAGCGAGTAATGGGGGTATCAAAAAAATGCTTAGAGCGAAAAGCCAATGGGCAATGCGTTTATTGTGGCAAAGCAGATGATCGTACTAAAAACGGAAAAACTCGCTGCGCCGAGTGCAATGCGCTAAACACCGAACGTGCTCGCGGAATGCGATATCTTTGGCACCAAGCGCATAGATGTACAAGCTGTGGGCGAAAGATGCCCGACGATTGGTACTACGTTGCTTGCCCAATATGTCGTGAGCGCAACTTGAAGCGGGCGCGTGCCGCTTATCATGCTAAATCAAAATCAACTGAAAAGAAGGTGCCCGACAATGCCTGAGAAATTAATGCCGTGCCCGTTTTGCGGGGGTAAAGCCGAGGCTTGTCAAACATACGATGGCTTTTTTTGGAAAGTTATGTGCTGTGGCTGCGGAAACTGCACATTAAAATATGTAAACAAAGAACAGGCGATAGATACATGGAATAGGAGGACTGAAAGTGAAATGTAAAGACTGTGCGCACGTTGAAGTTTGTGCCGAATATGCAGAAGGTTTATTCAACGCAAGAGGAGTAACCTTAAACTTAGAGCAAATAGCGTCACTTTTGGAGTGCGACGACTGCGAACACTTCAAAGCCCGATCACAGTTTGTGGAGCTTCCTGATTACAAATATTCTGCGGAAGAACGATTTCGGGGAGCTGTTCAAGAACTTATTGATATTGCGAAAGCTTCTGAAACTCCTTCGAAAATTTTGCAGGCAACGTCAGAGTCCCTTGCTCATTTTGCTTGTGAATTATCAAAATTAGAGGAAACCAAACAGACCTTGAAGGAGCGTGAAAGCAATGCTTAAGCCGGCACTCTTATATGCACAAGAGATCACAAGAAAATTCACCGAGCACTTGTACACCACAGATTATTTCTACTATTGCGGATATTGTTGTGGAAGCAGCTTGCCGAAAATTGAGGAGAAAGACGACCTGTACCAATTCGCGATCGTTGATAGCGGCGACAACGTCATCGGATTCCTCACATACAGGATCAGCGATTATAGCGATACCGTGCAGAGTTTTGGGCTATTCTCCTTTGACAAAGGAAACCCTCTCCTTGGAAGAGATGTTTTCCAAAAGCTGGAGGAACTCGTAAAAACGCACCATCGAGTTGAGTGGTGTGTGGTAGGTAGCAATCCCGTAAAACGCCATTATGATAAGTTCTGCAAGCGTCATAACGGATATATTCACCATTGGCACGAGACTACAAAAGACGAATGCGGCAACTACATAGACAGTTACACATACGAAATTATTAACGGGAGGTAATTGTTATGGGAAAATGCAGAGATTGCATTCATCACGATGTTTGCAAGGACTTTATTGATACCGCTTTTGATGGTTTTCTTGATGACGGTGATGAGATCATCTACGATGACAATGATATGAACGGAGACGACTGCAAATTCTATGCTTGCAAAGCTCGCTTCAATACACAGCAGCGTGGTTATTGGACTGAGAAAAACTGGCGTCAAAGGTCAACTATGTTTGTCTGCTCGGTATGCGGAGAGACTGCATATGACAGACCGTTGGGATCCGCAAAACACATCGGCAAGAAGATCTGCAAGCTGAAGTTCTGCCCGAACTGCGGTGCCGAAATGTGCGAGAAGGTGAACTATGAAAATCCCTGACGATGTTTTTGAGACAAGATGTCGGTACTGCCGCCACAGGCAGACAGAGGAAAACAGAGAAATTCCCGACAAGTATGTTTTTTTTTGCTCCTAAGCATAAAGAGATGCCATGCGGAATCATGGGAATTAGTCAGCACAACAAAGTTAAAGGTGAGTGTTTAAGTTTTCTCCCAAACTACATATTTGGAATATGCTCAACCTGTCAGCATGACAATATGTTTAGAGAAAACTACTGCATTCTTGATGAACAGCCAAACAAACGCCAGCTTTATATCGCAAGTTCTGTAGGCGATGCTACTACTCCGGGATATTATTCAAAACACAGAGTTAGCACTTGTGATAATTACGTGG